>ENA-OPKX01000023-OPKX01000023.1-human-gut-metagenome-genome-assembly--contig:-NODE-23-length-58503-cov-5.632699_pt1 | contig 58503 bp, 69 predicted proteins | sample MGYA00241791_ERZ501709 | MGnify/ENA primary metagenome ERZ501709 (study PRJEB25962, sample SAMEA2042091) | human gut metagenome | biome: human gut; feature: human-associated habitat; material: faeces...
GGCTATGTGTCAGCGATGACACGATAATGAAAACATCGAAAGGAGAAAAACAATGGGAATTAAGACATATAACCCATATACACCTTCCAGAAGAAATATGACTGGCTCAGACTTCTCTGAAATCACAAAGAAGACACCTGAGAAATCACTTCTTGCTTCAAAGAAGAAAAATTCTGGTCGTAACAATCAGGGTAAAATCACTGTAAGACACCATGGCGGTGGAAACAGACAGAAATACAGACTTATCGACTTTAAGAGAAATAAAGACGGTATTCCTGCAAAAGTAATCGGTATCGAATACGATCCAAACAGAACAGCAAATATCGCATTAATCTGCTACGCAGACGGCGAAAAAGCATATATTATCGCACCACAGGGATTAACTGACGGAATGACAGTTATGAATGGTGCAACAGCAGAAATCAGAGTAGGTAACTGCTTACCACTTGAAAATATTCCTGTAGGTACAGAAATCCATAACATTGAGCTTTACCCAGGCAGAGGCGGACAGCTTGTTCGTACAGCAGGTACAAGTGCCCAGCTTATGGCTAAGGAAGGTAAGTACGCTACGTTAAGACTTCCATCAGGCGAAATGAGAATGGTTCCAATTATCTGCCGTGCAACAGTTGGTGCAGTAGGTAACGTAGAACACAACCTCATCAACTATGGTAAAGCAGGACGTATCCGTCACATGGGTATCCGCCCAACAGTACGTGGTTCTGTTATGAACCCTAATGACCATCCACATGGTGGTGGTGAAGGTAGAGCTCCAGTAGGACGTTCAGGACCTATGACACCATGGGGTAAACCAGCACTTGGTCTCAAGACCAGAAAGAAGAATAAATCTTCTAACAAGCTTATCGTAAGAAGAAGAGACGGTAAAAGCATCAAATAGTTAAGGAGGTCAAAAGATGGCACGTTCATTAAAAAAAGGACCATTTGCAGATGAGAGCTTACTTAAGAAAGTAGACGCTATGAACGCAGCAGGTGATAAGTCAGTTATTAAGACATGGTCACGTCGTTCAACAATCTATCCTCAGATGGTATCACATACAATTGCAGTTCATGATGGCAGAAAGCATGTTCCTGTATATATTACAGAAGATATGGTTGGACACAAGCTTGGCGAATTTGTTGCCACAAGAACATTTAGAGGACATGGAAAAGACGAGAAAAAATCTCGTTAATTAACAGATTCGGAAGGAGGTTTAATCCATGGCTAAAGGACATAGATCCCAGATTAAAAGAGAGAGAAATGCCAATAAAGATACAAGACCATCTGCTAAGGTTTCTTACGCAAGAGTGTCTGTACAGAAGGCATGCTTTGTTTTAGATGCAATCAGAGGAAAAGATGTTACAACAGCACTTGCTATTGTTTCATATAACCCAAGATATGCTTCAACAGTTATAGAGAAACTTTTAAAATCAGCAATTGCTAATGCTGAGAACAACAACGGCATGAAGGCTGAAAACCTTTACATTGAAGAATGTTACGCAGGCGAAGGCCCAATCATGAAGAGAGTCAGACCTAGAGCACAGGGTAGAGCTTACAGAATCGAGAAGAGAATGAGCAATATCACAATCGTGCTTAACGAAAAGTAGAAAGGAGAACACACATGGGACAGAAAGTAAATCCTCATGGCATGAGAGTCGGTGTTATCAAAGACTGGGACTCAAAGTGGTATGCTGAGGCAGATTTTTCTGATAATCTTGTAGAAGATTACAACATCAGAAAATTTGTAAAGAAAGAACTTTACAGTGCCGGCATTTCAAAGATTGAAATAGAAAGAGCTTCTGACAGAGTGAAAGTGTTCATTTATACAGCAAAACCAGGTGTTGTTATCGGCAAGGGTGGAGCTGATATTGAAAAGCTTAAAGCTAAGATTCAGAAACTTACTACAAAGAAAGTATCAATTGATATTAAAGAAATTAAGAGACCGGACGGAGATGCTCAGCTTGTAGCTGAAAACATTGCACTCCAGCTTGAAAACCGTGTTTCTTTCAGAAGAGCTATGAAGTCAGTTATGTCAAGAACAATGAAGACTGCAGGTGTTAAAGGTATTAAGACATCAGTTTCAGGACGTCTTGGCGGAGCAGATATGGCTCGTACAGAATTTTACAGTGAAGGAACAATTCCTCTTCAGACATTACGTGCTGACATCGAATATGGATTTGCAGAAGCAGATACAACATACGGAAAAGTTGGCGTTAAAGTATGGATCTACAAGGGTGAAGTTCTTCCAACAAAATCAGTTAAGGAAGGGAGCGAACAGTAATGTTATTACCTAAGAGAGTTAAACATCGTAAGCAGTTCCGTGGCTCAATGGCCGGAAAAGCAACAAGAGGCAATAAAATCGTATACGGTGAATACGGTATTGTCGCTCTTGAACCAAAGTGGGTGTCTTCAAGACAGATAGAAGCAGCCCGTATCGCCATGACAAGATACATCAAGCGTGGTGGTAAAGTATGGATTAAATTATTCCCTGATAAGCCTTATACTCATAAGCCATTAGGTGTCAGAATGGGTAAAGGAAAAGGTTCAGTAGAATATTGGGTAGCAGTAGTTAAACCAGGACGTGTAATGTTTGAAATCGCTGGAGTACCTGAAGAAGTAGCCAGAGAAGCATTACGTCTTGCAATGCACAAACTTCCTCTTAGATGTAAGATAGTTTCTCGTGCACAGTTAGAAGGCGGTGACAACAGTGAAAATTAATAAGTATGTAGAAGAGTTAAAAGGAAAGACTCCTGCAGAATTAAATGAAGAATTAGTAGCTGCTAAAAAGGAGCTTTTCAATTTAAGATTCCAGAACGCAACAAATCAGCTGGATAATACAAGCAGAATCAAAGATGTTCGTAAGAATATTGCAAGAATTCAGACAGTTATAGCTGAAAAGACAGCTCAATAATCCGGGAAGGAGGAATTTGTTGTGGAAGAAAGAAATTTAAGAAAAACACGTACCGGTAAGGTCGTAAGCAATAAGATGGATAAGACAATCGTAGTTGCAGTTGAGGACCATGTAAAACATCCTCTTTACAACAAGATCGTTAAGAGAACTTATAAGTTACAGGCACATGATGAGAATAACGAATGCCAGATCGGTGATATTGTAAAGGTTATGGAAACAAGACCTTTATCAAAGAATAAGAGATGGAGATTTGTTGAACTTATCAGCAGAGCTGAGTAATTTTTATCTAATATTTGAAGGAGGATTACCTGCATGATTCAGCAAGAGACAAGACTTAAGGTCGCTGATAACACAGGTGCAAAAGAACTTCTTTGCATCAGAGTTATGGGTGGATCTACAAGAAGATATGCAAATATCGGCGATGTTATCGTTGCTTCTGTTAAAGATGCAACACCAGGCGGTGTTGTTAAGAAGGGCGATGTAGTAAAGGCCGTAGTTGTACGTTCAGTAAAAGGCGCTCGTCGTAAAGACGGATCATATATTAAATTTGATGAAAATGCTGCTGTAATAATTAAAGATGACAAGACCCCTAAAGGAACACGTATCTTTGGACCAGTAGCAAGAGAGTTAAGAGACAAACAGTTTATGAAGATTGTTTCATTAGCTCCGGAAGTATTATAAGGAGGTGTTACTGTGTCAACAATGAAGATTAAAAAAGGTGACCTCGTAAGAGTTATCGCCGGTAAAGATAAAGACAAAGAAGGCAAAGTAACTTCTATTGATGCTAAGAATCATAAAGCAATCGTTGAAGGCGTAAATATGATTACAAAGCACACAAAACCAAGTGCACAGAATCAGAATGGTGGAATCGTACATCAGGAAGCTCCAATTGATATTTCAAACCTTATGTATGTACACAATGGAAAAACAACCAGAGTCGGTTTCAAGATTGAAGGAGATAAGAAAGTTCGTATCGCTAAATCTACCGGTGAGGTTATAGACTAATTTAGGAAAGGAGGTCTGTAACGATGAGCAGGCTCAAAGACTTATATAAAAGTGAAATAGTAGATGCTATGGTAAAGAAATTTGGATACAAAAACATAATGGAAGTACCAAAGCTTGATAAAATCGTTATAAATATGGGTGTTGGAGAAGCTAAAGATAACTCAAAGGTTCTTGAAACAGCAGTTAAAGAACTTGAGACAATCACTGGCCAGAAAGTAGTTACTACTAAGGCTAAGAATTCAGTAGCTAACTTCAAGATCAGAGAGGGTATGCCAATCGGATGTAAAGTAACACTCCGTGGCGAAAAGATGTACGAGTTCCTTGATCGTCTCGTTAATCTTGCTTTACCTCGTGTACGTGACTTCAGAGGCGTTAACTCAGCATCATTTGATGGAAGAGGAAATTACGCTCTTGGTATTAAGGAACAGATCATCTTCCCTGAAATCGAATATGATAAAATCGATAAAGTCAGAGGTATGGATGTAATAGTTGTAACAACTGCTAAGACAGATGAAGAAGCACGTGAATTATTGAGATTATTCAATATGCCGTTCAAAAAGTAATTTAGGAGGGAAATTCAATGGCTAAGACCGCGATGAAAATTAAACAGCAGCGTCCTGCAAAATTCTCTACAAGAGAATACACAAGATGTAAGATTTGTGGACGTCCACATGCTTATTTGAGAAAATATGGAATTTGCAGAATTTGCTTCCGTGAATTAGCATACAAGGGTCAGATCCCTGGTGTTAAGAAAGCAAGTTGGTAAGATTAACCTAATTGCGTAGGTAAGACAATTAAGTTTGTCTTACCGATGTTAGATGATGATATAAATAGGAGGACGAATCAGATGACAGATCCAATTGCAGATATGCTTACAAGAATTCGTAATGCGAATACATCAAAGCATGATACAGTAGATGTTCCTGCTTCAAAGATGAAAAATGCTATTGCTGAAATCCTTTATAAAGAAGGCTTCATCCAGAAATACGAACTTGTTGAAGATGGCAATTTCAAAAATATCCGTATTACATTAAAATATGGAAAAGACAAGAACGAAAAGATTATAACAGGACTTAAGAGAATTTCTAAACCTGGTCTTCGTTTTTATGTAAGTAAAGATGAATTACCAAGAGTTCTCGGAGGACTTGGAATAGCAATTATTTCAACTAATCAGGGTATCGTTACTGATAAAGAAGCAAGAAAGCTTAATGTTGGTGGCGAAGTTCTTGCATATATCTGGTAATCAGATAGAAAATGTAACTAACTAATAAGCAGATTTTTAAGTCTGCAATACTATTAAGGAGGTAACGGCATGTCACGTATCGGAAGAATGCCTATCGCTATACCGGCAGGTGTAACTGTCACTGTAGCAGAAAATAATAAAGTGACTGTAAAGGGACCTAAGGGAACACTTGAAAGAGTATTACCTGAAGGAATCGAAATCAAAGTTGACGGCGATGTTGTCAACGTATCAAGACCGGATGAAACAAAGAGAATGAAATCTTTACACGGTCTTTCAAGAACATTGATTAATAATATGGTTATTGGTGTAACAGAAGGTTATGCTAAGAAACTTGAAGTAAACGGTGTAGGTTACAGAGCTCAGAAGAGTGGTAAGACATTAAATCTCAGCCTTGGATACTCACATCCGGTTGATATGGTTGACCCAGAAGGTATTGAAGTAGAAGTACCGGATCAGGCTACAATCATTGTAAAAGGTATCGATAAAGAAAAAGTTGGCCAGTATGCAGCTGAAATCAGAAGCAAGAGAGAACCAGAACCTTACAAAGGTAAAGGTATTAAGTATGCTGATGAAGTTATCAGACGTAAAGTTGGTAAGACTGGTAAGAAATAATTAAAGGAGTGTATCGAAGATGGTTAGTAAAGAATCAAGAGCTGAAGTTCGCATGAACAAGCACAGAAAAATTCGTAATCGTTTCAGCGGAACAGCTGAAAGACCAAGACTTGCAGTATTTAGAAGCAACAATCATATGTACGCTCAGATTATTGACGATACAGTTGGTAAAACTCTCGTTGCAGCTTCAACAACAGAAAAAGCTGTTAAGGCTGAATTAGAAAAAACAAATGACGTTGCAGCAGCAGCTTACTTAGGAACAGTAATTGCTAAGAGAGCGCTCGAAAACGGAATTTCAACTGTTGTCTATGATAGAGGCGGTTTCATATATCAGGGCAAAATAAAAGCATTAGCAGAGGCAGCCAGAGAAGCTGGCCTTGAGTTCTAAGCAGGGAGGAGAAACGAATGAGACATGAAATAATTGATGCTAGCGCATTAGAAATTACTGAAAAAGTAGTATCAATCAAGCGTGTAACCAAGGTAGTAAAAGGTGGACGTCATATGAGATTCTCTGCACTTGTAGTTGTCGGAGACGGAAACGGACACGTTGGTGCCGGAATTGGTAAAGCTATAGAAATTCCTGAAGCAATCCGCAAGGGAAAGGAAGATGCTATTAAGAAACTTGTTTCTGTTCCTGTAGATGAGAATGGAACAATTCCACATGATTATGTTGGAAAATTTGGAAGTGCTTCTGTACTTTTAAAGAAGGCTCCAGAAGGAACCGGTGTTATCGCCGGCGGCCCTGCACGTAGCGTAATTGAATTAGCAGGAATCAAAAACATCCGTACAAAATCATTAGGATCAAACAATAAACAGAACGTTGTTCTTGCTACAATTAATGGTTTAGCTGAGTTAAAGACTCCGGAAGAAGTTGCAAAACTTCGTGGTAAGACTGTAGAAGAGCTCTACAAATAAGGAGGTAGCGAAGAATGGCAGATAAGTTAAAAGTAACATTAATAAAGTCAACAATTGGTGCTGTTCCAAAACATGTTAAAACAGTTGAAGCACTTGGACTTACAAAACTTCACAAAACAGTTGAATTACCTAACAATGATGCAACAAAAGGTATGATTGCACAGGTAAGACATTTAGTTAAGGTTGAAGAAGCATAAACATTATATCTGAATAAGGAGGTGTAAAAATGGATTTATCAAATTTACAGCCTGCAGCAGGATCTAAGCAGAGTGATAATTTCAGAAGAGGCCGTGGACACGGTTCAGGAAATGGTAAAACAGCCGGCAAGGGACACAAAGGTCAGAAAGCTCGTTCAGGAGCACCAAGACCAGGCTTTGAAGGTGGTCAGATGCCATTATATAGAAGATTACCAAAGAGAGGCTTTACAAACAGAAACAGCCTTGAAATCGTAGGAATTAACTTAAAGGCTTTGGAAAGCTTTGAAGATGGTTCAGTTATCACAATTGATTCATTAATTGAATCAGGAATTGTTAAGAATCCTAAAGACGGCGTTAAGATTCTTGGAAACGGCGAGTTAACAAAGAAACTCACTGTAAAGGCTAACGCTTTTAGTGCAAAGGCTCAGGAAAAGATTGAAGCTCTTGGCGGAACCTGCGAGGTGATTTAATGTTTAAAACATTAGCAAATGCGTTCAAAGTGAAAGAAATCAGAAACAGAATTATTTTCACTTTTATAATGTTAATTGTTGTCAGAATAGGAAGTATTCTTCCTATTCCTGGCATAAATCGTGATCAGCTGGCATCAATCTTCCAGGGAGATGGCTCAGCATTAGCTAATGCATTCACAGGTGGTGCATTACTTCAGATGTCGGTGTTCGCATTGAGCATTACACCATATATTACATCATCTATCATTGTTCAGCTTCTTACAATAGCTATTCCAAAGCTTGAAGAGATGCAGAAAGATGGAGAAGACGGAAGAAAAAAGATACAGACAATCACAAGATTTGTTACAGTAGCACTTGCTTTAATCGAAAGTATTGCGATGGTTGTAGGATTTGGAAAGAGTGGTCTTATTGAAGGCTATTCAACAATGGCAGCTCTTGAAAGAGTAAGGGTTTCTGTTATGATCGTAGCAATTCTTACAGCTGGTTCAACTCTCCTTATGTGGCTCGGTGAAAGAATCACAGAAAGAGGCGTAGGTAACGGTATATCTATTATACTTGTTATCAACATTGTGTCTCGTTTACCTGAAGACTTCGTAGCTTTATACAAGTCTTTCGTAAAAGGACAGAGTGTATTAAATGCAACAATTGCAATTGTTGTAATTCTTGCAGTAGTAGTAGGAACTATACTGTTTACAGTTCTGCTTTGCGGTGGCGAACGCAGAATACCGGTGCAGTATTCCAAGAAGGTTCAGGGAAGAAGAACTTATGGTGGTAATTCTTCAAATATTCCACTTAAGGTAAATACAGCAGGTGTTATTCCGGTTATTTTTGCCCAGTCCTTAATGACGTTCCCACTCATTATAATGCAGATTGTTAAACCTAATTTTGACTACAGCTCAGTTGGTGGTAAAATCATCAGAGCATTATCATCAAATAACTGGTTTAACAGAAATAACATGATATTGACATTAGGTGTGATTTTATACATCGTACTTATTGTATTTTTTGCATATTTCTATACATCACTTACATTCAATCCATTAGAGATTGCAAACAACATGAAGAAAAGCGGTGGTTTTATTCCAGGTATAAGACCGGGTAAAGCTACATCAGACTACTTAACAAAAATTCTTAACAGAATTATCTTTATAGGAGCAATCGGACTTACAGTAGTGGCACTTATTCCTGTTGTGTTCTCAGGACTGTTTAATGCAAACGTTTCTTTCGGTGGAACATCAATTATCATTATTGTCGGTGTTATACTTGAAACGATAAGACAGATTGAGTCACAGATGGTTGTTCGTGATTATAAAGGCTTCTTAAATGAGTAAAGGAGAATGCAATATGAAAATAATCATGTTAGGTGCTCCTGGAGCAGGAAAAGGTACGCAGGCAGATAAAATATGTGCAAAGTACAATATTCCTCATATCTCAACCGGAGATATTTTCAGGGCAAATATTAAAAATAATACCGAACTTGGTCAGAAAGCCAAATCATATATGGATAAAGGCGAACTTGTTCCGGATGAACTTGTTGTTGACCTTGTAGTAGACAGAATAAAAGCTGATGACTGCACAAACGGTTATGTTCTGGATGGTTTTCCAAGAACTATTCCACAGGCAGAAGCATTAGATGCAGCCCTTGCGGCAATCAATGATAAAGTTGATTATGCAATTAATGTTGAAGTTCCTGATGAAAACATAATTAACCGTATGTCAGGTAGAAGAGCATGTGTTGCATGCGGTGCTACATATCATATTGTCCATATACCAACAAAGGTTGATGGCGTTTGTGATAAATGTGGAGCAGAGCTTATATTGAGAGATGATGATAAGCCTGAAACGGTTAAAAATCGTCTTAATGTATATCATGAGCAGACACAGCCTCTTATTGATTACTATACAGCTAAAAATGTTCTTCATGAAGTTGATGGAACTAAAGCGATGGAAGATGTATTTTCATCAATCGTCTCAATTTTAGGAGAATAATATATGTCTGTAACAATAAAGACACCAGGTGAGATTGAGCTGATGCGTGAAGCCGGAAGGATTCTCGCATTGGTTCATGAAGAACTTGGAAAAATAATAGAACCGGGAATATCAACGTATGAGATAGATAAAGAAGGCGAGAAACTTATAAGAAGTTTTTCCTGTATACCTTCTTTTCTTAATTATAACGGATATCCTGCGTCGATTTGTGTTTCAGTAAATGAGGAAGTTGTTCATGGGATACCTTCCCGTAAAAGAATATTAAAAGAAGGCGACATCGTCAGTCTTGATGCAGGTGTTATCTACAAAGGATATCATTCTGATGCAGCAAGAACCTATGGAGTAGGTAAAATCAGTAAAGAAGCAGAACTACTTATAGAAAACACAAAAAAAAGTTTTTTTGCCGGTATAGAGCAAGCAAAAGCAGGAAATTATTTACACGATATTTCCAATGCAATAGGTAAATATGCCGGAGACCTCGGATATGGTGTTGTCAGGGATTTGTGCGGTCATGGTATTGGCACACATCTTCATGAAGATCCTGACATACCTAATTTCATTCAGAAAAAAAGAGGCATAAAACTTGCTGCGGGAATGACACTGGCAGTTGAACCTATGATTAATATAGGAACATATAAAGTATGTTGGCTGGATGATGATTGGACAGTTGTCACATATGACGGCTCTTTGTCAGCACATTATGAAAACACGATTCTGATAACTGAAGAAGGATGCGAAATCCTTTCAATCTTATAGTATCTGACAGGAAGTGAAGAAATGGCTGATATAAAAAAAGGAAGCATTTGCAGATCTTTAGCCGGACATGATAAAGGAACCTACTATATTATTGTAGAAACAGGAAATGTGATAAAAGTCAGTGACGGAAAGTACAGACCGTTATCTAATCCCAAAGTCAAAAACTTAAAACATCTTGAGATTGTTGATTATGAAGATAAAGAAATAATCCGGATGATTGAGAATAACAGACTGCAAAATGAAAACATTAAATATTCTATAAAAAAATATCTGGCTCACTTAGATAAATAGCAGGAGGAAAAGATGTCAAAAGTTGATTCAATAGAAATTGAAGGAACAGTAGTTGAAAAACTACCAAATGCGATGTTTCAGGTAGAACTTGAAAACGGACACAAAGTTCTGGCACACATCAGTGGAAAGCTTAGAATGAATTACATTAGAATAATTCCCGGCGATAAAGTAACACTTGAGTTATCACCATATGATTTGACCAAAGGAAGAATCATTTGGAGAGACAAATAAATTTATAAAATACTACTTGTATTAGTTGTACCCTTGTGATATACTATCACTCGGACGTTTTTTTCAACTTTTATTTTGGTATAAAAGTTGCTTTTTCGTGGAAAGGAGGATTTACCATGAAGGTTAGATCATCAGTAAAACCTATTTGTGAAAAATGCAAAGTCATTAAGAGAAAAGGAAATATAATGATTATCTGCGAAAATCCTAAGCATAAGCAGAGACAGGGATAATTCCCGGCTTTTTTATGTTTGGAAATCCCGCTAATTTGCGGCTGCAGTGGCGAACCACCAGGGTGAGTTGTCAGCCACTTTAAATAAATATATTAACAACATTAAGAGATAATGGAGGTGTAACGCACATGGCTCGTATCGCTGGTGTAGACTTACCAAGAGAAAAACGTGTTGAGATTGGACTTACCTATATTTATGGTATTGGAAGAGTCAGCTCAAATCGTATTCTTGCTGAAGCTAAAGTAGACCCTAATACTCGTGTTAAGGATCTTACAGATGAAGAAGTAGGCAGAATTAAAGACGTTATTGACGCAAGTCAGACAGTTGAAGGTGATCTTAGAAGAGAAATCGCCTTAAATATCAAGAGATTACAGGAAATTGGATGCTACAGAGGCATTCGTCACAGAAAAGGTCTCCCTGTCAGAGGACAGAAGACAAAGACAAACGCTAGAACTCGCAAGGGTCCTAAGAAAACAATAGCAAATAAGAAAAAATAATACCCGATGAATAAACGGGAACCCATAAGGGAGGTTAGTTTAGAAAATGGCTAAAGTTACAAAAAAAGTGACAAAAAAGCGTGTTAAGAAAAACGTTGAACGCGGACAGGCACATATTCAGTCATCATTCAACAATACAATCGTTACTATAACTGATACAGAAGGTAACGCATTGTCATGGGCTAGTGCCGGTGGTCTTGGTTTTAGAGGTTCAAGGAAATCTACTCCTTATGCAGCTCAGATGGCAGCAGAAACTGCAACTAAGGCAGCTTTAATACACGGTTTAAAATCAGTAGACGTTATGGTTAAGGGACCTGGTTCAGGTCGTGAAGCCGCAATTCGTGCACTTCAGGCATGCGGTCTTGAAGTTACAAGCATCAAGGATGTTACTCCGGTACCACATAACGGATGTCGTCCACCAAAGCGTAGAAGAGTCTAATAGGAGGTGTAATAAAGTATGGCAGTTAATAGAGTTCCTGTTCTTAAAAGATGCAGAACACTTGGACTTGATCCAGTTTATTTAGGAATAGATAAGAAATCAAACAGAAAATCAGGCAGAGCCAACAAGAAGGTAAGTGAATACGGACTTCAGCTTCGCGAAAAACAGAAAGCAAAATTCATATATGGAGTTCTTGAGAAACCTTTCAGAAATTATTTCAAGAGAGCTGAGAAGATGAATGGTATGACAGGTGATAACCTCATGACATTACTTGAACTCAGACTTGACAATGTTATTTTCAGATTAGGTTTAGCCAGAACAAGAAAAGAAGCTAGACAGATAGTAGATCATAAGCATGTATTAGTTAATGGAAAATGTGTAAACATTCCTTCATACCTTGTAAATGTTGGTGATTCAATAGAAATTAAGGAGAAGCCTAAGTCTTCTCAGAGATATAAAGATATCCTTGAAGTAACAGGCGGAAGACTTGTTCCGGAATGGCTTGATGCAGATCAGGATAATCTCAAGGGCGTTGTTAAGGCAGCTCCTTCAAGAGATATGATAGATGTTCCGGTTAACGAGATGCTTATCGTCGAGTTATATTCAAAATAATAGGATGTAACCATGGCGGATGATGCCATGGATAAGGATCATTAGAATATGACAGACTCGATACGACACAACCCATAAAAGGAGGGACTTTTTAGTGTTCGAATTTGAAAAACCAACAATTAGAATCGAAGAAATATCTGAAGATAAAAGATATGGAAGATTTGTAGTAGAACCTCTTGAAAGAGGATATGGTACAACACTTGGCAATTCTCTTAGAAGAATTATGCTTTCATCGCTCCCAGGCTCAGCAGTTAGTCAGGTTAAGATCGATGGCGTTTTACACGAGTTTAGTCCTATTCCGGGAGTTAAAGAAGATGTTAGTGATATTATTATGAATATTAAGAATCTTGCTATCAAGAACAGCAGTGATTCAAATGAGCCAAAGATTGCGTACATTGAATGTGATGGACGTGAAGGCGTTGTAACAGCCGGCGATATTCATACTGATTCAGATATCGAGATAATGAATCCGGATTTGCCAATAGCTACATTAAATGGTGGAAATGATTGCAAGTTATTTATGGAACTTACAATTACTAACGGCAGAGGATATGTAAGTGCGGAAAAGAATAAGCACGAAGATACTCCAATTGGTGTATTGTCAATAGACTCTATCTACACACCTGTTGAACGTGTTAATATGACAGTTCAGAACACACGTGTAGGTCAGGTTACAGATTTTGATAAACTTACATTAGAAGTATACACAAATGGTACATTAGCACCTGACGATGCAGTCAGCCTTGCAGCAAAGGTACTCTGTGAGCACTTAAATCTTTTCGTTGATCTTTCAGATAATACAAAAGATGTTGTCGGCACATTCATTGAGAAGCCGGAAGATGAAAAGGTTAAGACCGGAGCAATTAACATTGATGAGCTTGAACTTTCAGTTCGTTCTTACAACTGTTTAAAGAGAGCCGGAATCAATACTGTAGAAGAGTTATGTAGCAAAACAGCAGAAGATATGATGAAGGTAAGAAACCTCGGACGCAAGTCATTAGAAGAGGTACTTGCCAAATTAAAAGAACTTGGATTAGAACTTAGTCCAAGTGAAGAATAACAAGGAGGAAAGCAACAAATGGCAGGTTATAGAAAGCTTGGCAGAACATCTGCTCAGAGAAAAGCTTTAATCAGAAACCAGGTAACAGCTTTACTTTTCAATGGAAAAATTGTTACTACTGAAGCTAAGGCTAAGGAAATCCGCAAAGTTGCTGATGGTTTAATTGCATTAGCAGTTAAAGAAAAAGATAACTTTGAGAATGTTACAGTTACTGTTAAGGTAGCACGTAAAGATAAAGATGGTAAGAGAGTTAAAGAAGTAGTTGATGGTAAGAAAAAGACTGTATATGACAGTGTTGAAAAGACTATCAAGAAAGACTTACCTTCAAGAGTACATGCAAGAAGAGAAATGATGAAAGTTCTCTACACTGTAACAGATGTTCCAACAGACAACTCTGGTAAGAAGAGAAATACAAAGACAGTTGATGTCGCAAATAAGTTATTTGACGAAATTGCACCTAAGTATGCTGGACGTAGCGGTGGTTACACAAGAATCGTTAAGATTGGTCAGCGTAAAGGTGATGCAGCTATGGAAGTTCTTCTTGAGTTAGTTTAATTTTTGAAGATATATGCATATCAGAGCAGATGGTGCTTGGCATCATTTGCTCTTTTCTTTTAGAAAGAGAAAAGAGGTGTTGAAAAATGGGAATTATTAAAGCTGATGATTTGGTATTTGACTATATCAGAAGGGATGAAGAAGGCAATGTGGAAAATGTAACAGAGGCGGTTGATCATGTCAGCCTTGATGTGGAGCAGGGACAATTTATTGCCATATTAGGACATAATGGTTCCGGTAAATCAACACTGGCAAAGCACATTAATGCAATTCTTAAACCTACAGAAGGTGAAATGACCGTAGACGGAATGAGTACTTCGGAGGAAGATAATGTGTGGTCTGTGCGACAGACTGCAGGCATGGTATTTCAAAATCCGGACAACCAGATTGTAGCTACAATTGTAGAAGAAGATGTAGCATTCGGACCGGAAAATCTCGGTGTACCGACGGACGAAATCTGGGAAAGAGTTAATAAAGCATTAGAATCGGTAAATATGACAATGTACAGAGGGTATTCGCCTAATAAACTTTCCGGAGGACAGAAACAGCGGGTTGCAATAGCCGGAGTTCTTGCAATGAAGCCAAAATGTATTGTCCTTGACGAAGCAACGGCAATGCTTGACCCTTTGGGACGTAAAGAAGTAATGAGTGCCATAATTGAATTAAATAAAGTTGAAAAAATCACTGTAATCCTTATAACACATTATATGGATGAAGCAGTTTTAGCAGATAAAATATTTGTCATGGATAAAGGTAAAATTGCAATGGAGGGAACTCCAAGGCAGGTATTCTCCCATGTGGAGGAAATAAGGGAACTGAGGCTTGATGTCCCGGCAGCTACGGCAATGGCATACGAGCTTAGGAAAGCAGGATATAATATTCCAAAAGATATTTTAACAAGAGATGAATTAGTGGAGGCTGTATGTCAATTATATTAGATAATGTCAGTTATGTATACGGACAGAACGAAGGCTATATTAAACAGGCTCTTAAAGATATCAACCTTGTAATCGGGAAAAATGAATTTATAGGGCTTATAGGTCATACCGGTTCGGGAAAGTCCACAATGACGCAGATATTGAATGGATTATTAGTACCGACAACAGGAAATATGTATTTTGAAGGTCTTGATACCAAGGAAAAGAATTTCAATAAAAAGGAACTACGCCAGAAAGTCGGGCTCGTATTTCAATACCCTGAACACCAGCTTTTTGAAACAACAGTATTCAAAGACGTGTGTTTCGGACCTAAAAATATGGGTTTATCACAAAAAGAATGTGAACTGAGGGCATTTGAAGCACTGACAATGGTAGGATTCGACAGTGAACTTTTTTACCAGTCGCCATTTGAATTGTCTGGAGGACAAAAAAGGCGTGTTGCAATAGCCGGCGTAATGGCTATGAAGCCGGAATATATTGTGCTTGATGAACCAACGGCGGGACTTGACCCTGTGGGAAGGGACGAGATTCTCGGAATGATAAAAGAAGTACACGAAAAAACACAGAATACCATAGTGCTTGTGTCCCACAGTATGGAGGACGTGGCAAAATATGTGGACAGAATTGTTGTCATGAACGACGGCAGGCTTACCTTTGATGATACACCGCAAAATGTTTTTTCACATTATAAAGAACTTGAAAAAATCGGACTTGCGGCACCTAAGATAACATATATTATGAATGATTTGAAAAAAAGAGGTTTTGACGTTAAAACCGATGCACTTACAATAGAAGAGGGCATAGCAGAAATCACAGAAAGACTTCAAGAGAAAGGAATATTCTGATGTTAAAAGATATTACATTAGGACAGTATTATCCAACAGAATCACCTATACACAAGCTGGATCCGAGAGTAAAGCTTTTTGGAACCCTTGTTTTTATTGTGTCTTTATTTCTGGCAAAAAATCCTGCTGTATATTGTATTGCCGCAACTTTTCTTTTTACCTGTATATATATATCAAAAGTGCCTGTAAAATATATAATGCGAGGACTAAAGCCGGTTATGGTATTGATGGCATTCAGCCTTCTTTTCAATATATTTGGAACGGATGGCCGGGTACTGGTAAAAGTCTGGAAACTCAAAATAACCTACGAAGGACTGATACAGGCTACATATATGGGAATAAGACTTGTGTTCCTCATTATGGGTTCAACAATAATGACGCTTACGACAACTCCGAATATGCTGACAGACGGTCTTGAAAAGTCAATGAGATTTCTTAACGTAATCAAATTTCCGGTTCACGAAATTGCCATGATGATGTCAATCGCCCTTAGATTTATCCCGATTCTCGTGGAAGAAGCGGATAAAATAATGAAAGCGCAGCAGGCGAGAGGTGCTGACTTTGATAATGGAGGAATCTTTAAGAAAACAAAGGCATTAGTGCCCTTACTCATTCCTCTTTTTGTATCGGCAATAAGAAGAGCTTACGATCTTGCAACTGCCATGGAGGCACGTTGCTACAGGGGCGGCAAGGGCAGAACTAAAATGAAACCTCTTAAATATACCGGAAAAGATTTTGTGGCGTATGCCATTCTTTTAGTCTATCTTGGAATTATTATTACCGCAAAAATACTTTGGAATTATTTCCTAAGATAAAGGAGAATTAACATGAGAGTTATGCTTCGTGTTGCGTATGACGGCACCGGCTATTCGGGCTGGCAGAAACAGCCCAATGCAATTACAGTTGAAGAAGTATTGTGTAAGGCCTGTAAAAATCTTTTTGCCCGGGATATAGATATCATCGGAGCAAGCAGGACGGACGCAGGAGTACATTCATACGGAAATGTAGCTGTGTTTGATGTGGATACGAGGATACCTGCCGAAAAGATTTCCTATGCACTTAACAGCAGACTTCCGGAGGATATCCGTGTTGTGGAGAGCAGGCAGGTAAGTGAGAATTTTCACCCACGTCATGTAGAATGTCGCAAAACTTATGAATATAAAATATGGAACGATAAATTTGAAAATCCTTTAGTTCGATATTACAGTCATTTTTTCTACGGAAATCTTGATATCGTAAAAATGAATGAAGCGTGCCGTTATTTTATCGGATTACATGATTTTACCTCGTTCTGCTCGGTAGGCAGCCAGGTTCAGAGTAAAATCAGGGAAATATATAGTATTTCTGTTGAAAAAAATAACAGGCTTATTACCATAAGAGTCACAGGAAACGGTTTTTTATATAATATGGTAAGAATAATTGCGGGTACACTGATTAAAGTAGGGCAGGGACAGCTTGAACCTGCAGAAATCCCCAAAATTATTGACGGGAAAAACCGTGAACTTGCGGGACCTACAGCTCCTGCGCGGGGCCTTGCACTTGTTGAAATAAATTATGAAAAAACGGTTGACACAAATTAACCACTATTATATAATATTTAACTGTGGCGACATTAGGAATAAAGTGTTTCACCAAGCCCCGGAGAAACATTTTTAATATATAGTGCCAAGGGTGACGGACACATCTGAGGTGCTGATGCTAACAAATAATTTGATTTTGATAATCTCAAGGAGGTAAACCAATGAAAACATTCATGGCTAGTGCATCATCAATTGATAGAAAATGGTATGTAGTTGATGCAACAGGATATACATTAGGACGTCTTGCTTCAGAGGTGGCTAAGGTTTTAAGAGGAAAGAATAAGCCAACATATACACCAAGCATGGACACAGGTGATTACGTAATCGTAGTCAACGCAGAAAAAGTTAAAGTAACAGGTAAGAAGCTTGATCAGAAAGTTTACTACAGACATTCAGAGTATGTAGGAAGCCTTAAGGAGACAACTCTCAGAGAAATGCTTAACAAGCATCCTGAAAGAGTTATTGAATCTGCAGTTAAGGGTATGCTTCCAAAGGGACCTTTAGGAAGAGAAATGTATACTAAACTCCACGTTTACGCTGGTCCGGACCACAAGCATGAAGCTCAGAAGCCGGAAGTATTAACATTTTAATTTAGAAGGAGGAAAACACAATGGCAGCAAAGAAAGCAGTTAGCGCAAAGTTCTATGGAACAGGAAGAAGAAAAAGCAGTATTGCAAGAGTATATGTAACAGCCGGAACAGGTAAGATTACTATCAATAAGAGAGATATAGATGAGTACTTTGGTCTTGAGACATTAAAGGTTATCGTTAGACAGCCACTTGTAGCTACAGATACTACAGATAAATATGACGTTACAGTTAACGTTCACGGTGGTGGAACAACAGGACAGGCCGGAGCAATCAGACACGGCATTTCAAGAGCACTCCTTAAAGTTGATGCTGATTTCAGACCAACACTTAAGGCAGCAGGATTCCTCACAAGAGATCCAAGAATGAAAGAACGTAAGAAATACGGTCTCAAAGCAGCTCGTAGAGCACCACAGTTCTCAAAGAGATAATCTTTCAAGAACGAAGATATCAAGAAAAGCCCATTTTTCAAGGGTTACAGAAGTTGTGGAATGCCGTCAGATGTGCTGGAATTTACATCGAATGCAACAAGTATATTGATATGTATAGGACATTTTTCAGTAGAAATACTGGGGAATGTCCTTTTTTGCGCGTTTCTACAAGCGGTGTAGCAACAGTGAATATATTGAGATGATGCTTGCATCAATCGAAATATATTTGCTGGATGGTATAGCGCACCAGCGCGACATGAGCAAAATCACGGAATGATTTGCGAATGGCACCGATTGTTTCCTAAATTTTATTAATCGCATCTACAAGCTCCTTTATATCAGAGTGGGTATACACTTTCTCTGTGAGTGTCATTGCACCTGAGGGTCCCACAATCTTTTTGATAATTGTCTGGTTAATACCGGCTTCTGCTAACATTGAGATACATGTGTGTCTGCAGCAGTGCGGTGTACGATTAATACCTAGCTGTTCCATCAATGTCTTGAAATAGCTATCGTAGAAGTTTCGGTATTCAAAATGTTTTCCATAGAGAATTCGATGAGGCATTAGAAGAATATAATAAAAAGCAGACACGACAAGACCGGAAAACCGAAGATTATTTTGAACATGTGGCAGGTAAGTAACAGGATATGGCAGTTGAAATAATCATTCAGATAGGCGACAGGGAGTTCTGGAAGCAATTTGATGATATGAAGTCATATATGAAATTGTCATATCAGATAATACTTGATGAGCTTAGAAAGAGGCTTCCACAGTTTGTAGTTGCAAATGCTGTGGTTCATCTTGATGAGGATAGTCCGCATATGCACATTGTGGGAGTCCATGTGGCAGATGGATATAAGAAAGGTCTTAGCAAGTAGGTATCAAAAAGGAAGGTATTCACTAAAGATGTGTTATCAAGAGTGCTTCAGGATGAGCTTCGAGAGGTGGAGAATAAAGAAGTGAATGACTGGTTTGGGAAACAGATAAAAGAAACGTCGAAAGGTAGAAATCACGATTTATCCGTTGCAGAGTATAAGGTAGCTTAGGAGACAAAGCATTTGGAGCAGATACAGGAACAGGTGCAGGATGCGGATATTAAGTTGTTTGCTTCAAAAATTGCTTATAAGGAGTTGGAGCGTAGTCAGACTAAGGAACTTAATGAAAAACGTTCAGAACTTCAATCGGTAAGACAAGAGATTGCAAGCGTGACGGACAAGGCAAATGAAGCAGTAGAATTGCTTGGTAAGATCAATGTATTTATATCATCATTCAGATTATTCGTTCCGACAATAGAAGAATATGCTAATCAGGTTGAAGCGGATAAGACGATAGAAGCAGGAAACTCATTCAGGGGAATATTGTATGAGATAGGAAAGTTATTGGAGACATTTAAGGAACTGATAAAAGAAGGATTATGCTGGTTCCCAAGGCTTATGAGGTGGAAAACTTCTAAGGGCGAAGTGGCTCCGGTATTCATAGAGAAAAGCAATGGATATTCATATTCGGTGTATGGATATATGAATGTGGAGACTAGGGAATATTACAGTAAAGAGTCAATTCAATGGGAGATTAAGGCTGGTAATAGGACGGGGACAGTTGAGCAGATGGATGTCAATGTTGAGGCTATGTCTAAGGATTTGCAGGAGATATTGAGGATTGGAGCGGAGCAGAAGAGGTTGTGGGAGGTGTATGAGGGGAGATAAGGGGTGCCGTCTGTTAGATAAAACTAATAGGCGGTGTATTAAAATTTTAAATTATGAAGTTGTAGTTGCAAAAATACAAGGAGATACTAACAAATACCATGAAAACAGATTGAAACCATAGAACATATGTGCTATTCTGTAATAGAATTGATTTATATAGGAGAACTGATAAAGATGGATAATTATATGGAAGATTGGATTGGAATAGAAGCAGCTGCAAAATATTTGGACGTAACAAAAGATACCGTACGTAATTGGATCAAGAAGACAGATATTCCAGCACATAAAATTGGTAAACAGTGGAAGTTTAAAAGAGCTGAATTGGATGTTTGGGTGAAAAGCGGAAATAGTGCTATTGATTAAGGAGAAGTGCAATGGAAAAAAGATATGAGAATTTGAAAAAGTTAATAGAAAAGTATAATGAATTTAAAAAATCTAATGTAAATAGCGAAATGAGTGAGGAGGCAACAAGAGTATGGATTAATGATTTTTTGGAAATATTCGGATGGGATGTTCATGATTTATCGCAAATTGTTCAGGAGAAAATTGTAAGCGAACAGCAAAGAGATATGTTAGAAAAAATACAATCTTCTCATTCAAAGCCAGATTATACATTAGTTAATGGAAAAGTTGTTAAAACATATTTGGATGCAAAAAAGAATACTGTTGATATATTTAAAAGCAAAGATGCTGCCTTTCAGATACGCTCATACGGTTGGTCGGCGGGTGTGCCTTGTGCTTTTTTGTCTAATTTTGAACAATTGGCAATATTTGATTGTCGTGATGTACCAGAAAGAGATAAAGCAGCAGATGTAGGAACTATTCAGATCGAAATAAATGAATATTTAGAAAAATTTGATATTATAAATGCACATTTAGATAGAGTGTCTGTATATTTGGGGCAACTGGATAGATTATATAATGTTCATAAGGTTGAGGGATATAAGACAGTAGATGTATTCTTTAACGAAATGCTTTCTGAGTTCAGATTAAAACTGGCAAATAATATTTTTGCGAATAACTCGAATATGAAATTAACGATTGAACAATTGAATTACTATGTTCAGTTGATAATAGATAGGATTATCTTTATCAGAGTCTGTGAATCCAAGGGAATAGAGGAACAGGAACTATTAAAGTCATACATGGAGTGTGGATTTTGGGAAAAATTTAAGGAAAGTTGTTATACTCAATTTTACAATCATTATGATGGTGCAATGTTCTCAAATGAAGATGATAAATTTAAAAATTTGTGTATTGATAATAATGTGTTTAATGAATTTGTGAAAAAATTATATTATCCGTATCCGTATAAATTTGATGCAATACCTGTTTATGTGATAGCTAGAGTTTATGAAGAATTTTTGGCATATTCGTTAATTGAAAAAAATGGAGTGGTTGTTACTGAACTAAAAAAAGAATATGTAAAAACTAATGGTGCAGTTCCAACGGATGCAAGTGTCTCACATATGATTTGTGATGAAGCCATGGATTTATCACAAGTAGACAGTGTTGAGAAAATTTTCAGTATAAAAGTTTTGGATCCTTGTTGTGGGTCGGGTATTTTTTTGGTGACTGCATACGAGAAACTTTCAGAAAAGATTAAAGAATTAGATACAGAAGGAAAGTATTGTTTAGAGTACAATGGAGAGAAATACTTGACTTTGGATGCTAAAAGGAAACTAATGCATTCTTGTTTGTATGGTGTGGATATAGATATGACTGCGATTGAAGTGACAAAAATGTCATTGGCATTGAAAATAATTGATGATATTGTTCCTGAATTATATTCTGTAAGTGGAATGTTTGGAGAAAAAATACTTCGAGATATCCATGATAATATTGTATGTGGTAATACTCTAGTAGATGGAAACATAAATTTGTCTGCGGATGAAATAATTGAAATCAAACCTCTTTCAATAAAAAAAGATTTAACAATGTATTTTCAGATGGAGGGTTTTCATATATCATTGGTAATCCACCATATGTTGAAACAAAGTACTTTAAGTCTTCTTCATTGGCTATGCATACTTATTTGAAAAATAAATATAGCTCTTTTGAGGGAAAGGTTGATTTATCTGTATTATTTGTAGAACGCTGCTTGGATTTGCTGAAAAAAGATAGTATTTTAGGGCTCATTATTCAAAGAAGGTGGTTTAAGACAACATATGGTGAAAAAGCTAGAAATGTCATAGCTGATAGTGGATATTTAAAAACTCTATTAGATATTGGAACTACAAAATTATTTCATGGTAGAATTACTTATGTATCAATAATAATTTTGCAAAAAATGAATAAAAAAAGTGTAGAATATGATTATATCCCTGGAAATGATTGCGTTGATGTAATAAATTATTTATCTAAAAAAGATAAGGTAAGAAAAGAAATTCCTATGTCCTTTTTTCAGGGAAGAGTGTGGTCTCCAGAATTCTATGACATGACTAAAATAAAGGAAAAATATGCTGAGAAGATAGGAACGCTTGGTGAGAATTCTTCAATACATATTAGAGATGGGATACAAGCACTTTGGAAGAAAATGTATCACATAACACAATACTATGAAAAGAATAATATGATATATGGTAAAAATGGATTCGGGGAAACTGTATGTTTAGAAAAGGATATGGTAAAACCAGTGATATATAATAGAGAATTTCTTCCTTTGAAGTCTTTAAAACCAGATGCGTATTGTTTATTCCCATATTCAGGAATGAATAATAAAGTGAAAGTGTCAATAAATGAGATAAAAGACAAATTTCCTAAAACATATCAATATTTATCAAGAAACAAAACTCGGATATGTGACCAGGTTGAATGTAACGAAGGAGAGTATTGGCATACTTTTACTAGAGAACATAATCATGAGTGTTTCTTAAGTAAAAAGGTAATTATTCCGATGACTGCAAGAGATACTTTTGCAACTTACGAAGGTGGCAAAGGATTATATATGGATAATTCTAATGTTTGGTTTATTAATGTTGATTCGGAAGATGAAATAGAATTAAAAGCTATTGCAATGATAATTAATTCTACTGTGTTTTCGGTATTTGCAAAAAGTGGCGCAAATCCGCAGTCGGGTAACTACTTCAAATTTAATAAGCAATTCCTAGTGCCAGTTCCATTTCCAAATTCGAGAGTTAATAAAGAAGATATGTTCACTTGGAAATTATCAAAGCTTTATGATGAAATCGTGAATATTATGGAGCAACATAACAAAGCTGGAGAAATAAATGCAATTCATTTTGAAAGCGTTCTCGAATCAAAGTGGGAAGAAGTAGATGCAACGTGCGAGAAAATGTATGAATTAGAGGATTCGGATTTGTATGAGATAAAGAAAATGGGAAGGGCATTAAGTAGAATAACTGGATTGGAAAGGTAATACATGAAATCATTTATAGGTAAATTGCAAAAGAAATTTTACAAAACAGAGGTGCAATGTATTGAGGCTGAATTGATATATTATTATATAAAAAAGAAACAATTTGATGTTGATCAATCTATAAGGATTACTCGATATATGCAGAAGTATAAAACTGAGAATGCTGAATTAGAAAGTTATGTATTCGAGAATGCCCCCATTAATGGAATTGATGAACTGATTACAGCATTTGAATTATTGATTAATTCAGAAGATAAAAAAAATAATGGCATGGTGTATACTCCTGTAAATATAAAAGAGTATATTGTACAGAATGTTATTACTTCAGGAGAAATACCTAGTGTTGTAGATCCGGCATGTGGATGTGGGTCATTTCTGATTACGGCGGCTAAGTGGATGCATAAAAAATATGAGTTGTGCTATTCTGAAATTTTCGGTAAATATATTACTGGATTTGATGTGGACAAACACAGTATAGAGAAGGCAAAGCTCTTGTTTGAGTTATTATCTCTTGAAGAGGAAGGGGTATCATTACAATATCGTTTGCAATTATATGTTGCAAATTCCTTACACGAACTTTCAAAGGAGAAGTATTTCGCTAAATATGATGCTGTTGTTGGCAATCCTCCGTACGTTCGTGCAAAGAATATTTCTGATAGTGTGAAACCGTATTTAAAAGAATGGTCTGTAGTTGTTGGTAATGTAGATTTATATATTCCGTTCTATGAAATTGCTGTAAAAATACTGAAAGAGAACGGTATTATGGGTTATATCTCTCCAAATACGTTTTTGCAGAGCGTTAATGGTCGAGGGTTGAGAAATTTTTTTGTGGAAAAGGGATATGCAATTACGCTTTTGGATTTTAAGGAAACTCAGGCATTTAAGGAAGTAACACACTACACATGTATTTGTATTGTTAATAAAGCAAAAATGAATTATAGGGTTAAGTATGCATTGCTTAACGGAAAAAGTTCCTTGAATGATTATAGTTTTACAGAATATAATGTCAGAGATTATAAAACAAATAAGGAATGGAGATTTGCCAATCCTCAGATTGACAGTGTAGTAAGGAAAATTGAAGATCAGCCTTGTAAACTTGGTGATTATAAAATAAGAAATGGCTTAGCCACATTGAGTAATGATATATACTTTTTTGATCAAGTAGGTGAAGACGATGATTATTATTATCGTAAATATGAAGGAAAATTATATCCAATTGAAAAAGGAATATGTATAGATGTGATAAAGCCTAATATTATAAGAAAAGAGGCTGACATTGAAAAATATAAGCAGAAGGCTATTTTTCCGTATAGGAAGGATAGAGAACTAATTGAAGAAGAACGTTTGACTGCAGATTATCCAATGGCATATGAATTTCTTTTGATGAACAAGGAACAACTTTTAAGAAGAGATAAAGGGAAAGCCAGTAAGTATGTGTCATGGTATGCGTATGGAAGAACACAAGGAATGAAAAATCAGGGAAAGAAATTATTGATACCATATATGGCTGAAAAAGGAATAGCAGTAAAATCATTAGATGAAGATATGCTTTTTTATTGTGGATATGCGGTTTTTTGCGATGATGATGAACATATGGAATTGTTGAAAATCTTAATTGAGTCGGATGTTTTCTCATATTACATCAAAAATACCAGTAAACCATATTCGAAGGGATATATGGCGTTGGCAAAGAATTATATAAAAAACTTTGGTATTCCTAAACTAGAAGAACAACAGAAAAAACAATTGTTTTTGTTAAGGGGGAGCGAAAGACAAGCCCTCATTAAGACGATATATGGAGTTGATATATAGTAATATCTTTTATTATGGAGTAGAAAATGGATTTGTCAATAATTATTATGATTTGAAATTTTATAAAAAGGAGAAATATTGTGGAAAATACTAGAGGTTCAGAATGGCATAAATGGGATTTACATCTTCATACGGCATCTTCGTACGATAGTCCTTATAAAGGAGCTGATTCAGATGAGCTTTTGTGCAAGACATTAATAGATAATGAAATAAGTGCAGTTGCTATAACAGATCATTTTAAGATAGATAAAGATAGAATCCTTCATTTAAGAGAAATAGCACCTGATATTGTATTTTTTCCAGGTGTGGAATTAAGAACAGATAAAGGTGCAAATAATCTGCACTTGATTTTGATTTTTTCAAATGAAATAGATATAAACATATTGTCAGCGGATTTTGATGCAATTATGTTAAGAGCTAAGGCCAAATCAAAGGATTCAGAAGAAACAATATACTGGTCTTTTGAGGATATTGTAGAGTTTTGTAAATCTCATAATGGAGTTTTATCTATTCATGCAGGAAAGAAAAGTAATGGAATAGATAAGGAAATATCTAACGCTTTGCCTGTAAAAGAGGCAATTAAAGCAGATATAGCTGAACACGTAGATTTTTTTGAAGTTGGTAGAAAAGCAGATATAGAAACTTATTATAAATATGTTTTTAAGGAGATTGAAGAAAAACCAATAATTATATGCTCTGATTGTCATGATCCAAGAAAATATTCAGCTAAAGAGAGTCTATGGATTAAGGGTAAATTGACTTTTTCAGGACTAATGCAATGTATCTATCAGCCAAGGGAGAGAATATTTATCGGAACTATTCCACCATTGCTTGATAGGGTGAATAAAAACAAAAAAGCAAACATTGATACATTATCGGTACATAAAAAAGAAAATGCAAAAAATGATGATGTTTGCTGGTTTGATTTGAATTTATCTTTGAATTGTGGATTGGTTGCAATAATAGGTAATAAAGGAAGTGGAAAAAGTGCATTCTCTGACATAATAGGTCAATTATGTAAATGCAAAACTATGAGAAGTGCTTCGTTTTTAAATGAAAATCGTTTTCGTAAGATGCCGAAGAATTATGCTGCAGATTACTTTGCTGAAATACGATGGTTAGATGGACACAAGGAGGAAGCGGATTTAAGTTCAAGTGATTATGGTACAATAATAGAGGATGCTCAGTATCTTCCGCAAAAGTATATTGAAGAGGTGTGTAATGATATAGGAAATGTTTTTCAACAAGAAATTAATAAAGTTATTTATTCATATGTTGATAGAACAGAGAGATGCAATGCGACTAATTTGGAAGAATTAGTTCTTGTAAAATCTCAGGATATTAATTTGGAAATATCTATAAAACAGAATGAGATTCATGAACTTAACACGCATATTATTGCATTGGAGAAAAAGAAAACAAGACAATATCATACATACATTAAGGATAGTTTGAAAAAATTTCAGGAAAATTTAGATAGGCATGAAAAAAGTAAACCAGTAGAAGTACAGAAACCTTTACAAGAAAATCAAAACAGCGAGTATCAAGATAACCTAAGCAAAATAAATTTACAAATTGATAATCTGAATGAAGAAATAGAAAGAACTAAAGACGAAATGACTCGGATTAACTTAGAGATTTCTGAAACTCAACAATTGATTTCGAAATTGCAGATGTTGAAAACGGATTATGATAGTGTATATGTGTTGGTAAAAGAATTCACCCAAAAATATAACTTGGAAGATTTAGAGGAAGATCTTTGCATAAAACTTCCGTTAGAAGTTATCATTGGTCATAAGAATAAACTTGCTACAGAGAAAATAATAAAGCAAATAGAACTAACTGGTAATGAATTGCAAAAAGGGTTAGTACAAAAATTAGAGGAAGCGCAGGAAAAGAAGAAAGCAATTATTTCGACATCTGATGCAGAAGAAAAGAAATACCAAAAATATTTGCAAGACCTTAAGGATTGGGAGGATGAAAAGAGAAGGATAATAGGTAATAACGAAACAGATGAATGTCTGAGCTTTTTTAAAAAGGAAATGGAATATTTGACAGAAAGAATAGAGATGGATTATGCGACTTTACGCCAAAGAAGAGATTCTATATTTAAAGAGATATATTTGTTAAAGAAAAATTTAGTGACGGTGTATGAAGAAATATATAGTCCCGTAGAAATTGAAATAAGAAAATTATTAGGAAAATTGGAGGAAGCAATATCATTTGAAGCAGAAATGCAGTTGATTCAAGATGATTTTGCTGAAAAAGTTTTATCATCAATTAGTCAGCGATATGCAGGAATCTTTAAAGGAAAAGCAGAAGCCAGTAATAAAATGTCAAAGATGTTAAAACAAACAGATTTTAACGATGAAACAAGCATATTAGAGTTGGTAAAAAATATAATTATGGCTGTTGATGAAGATATAGATAATTCTGAAAAGAAGATTTTAGATAAAGCAACTTTCTATGATTTCTTGTATTCATTGAATTATTTAGATGTATCATTTAAGCTGAAGATGGGTGGAAGAGATTTGGAGGAGTTATCTCCAGGAGAAAGAGGAATTGTCTTATTGATTTTTTATCTTGCATTAAGTCAAAACAGTATGCCTATTATTATAGATCAACCAGAAGATAATTTGGATAATCAATCTGTGTATAATAAGTTAGTGCCTTGTATATGTGCGGCAAAACAAAAAAGACAGGTGATTATTGTAACACATAATCCAAATATAGCGGTTGCATGTGATGCTGAACAAATTATTTGTTGTCATATGGACAAGAATACCCATACTATTACATATAATGCAGGTGCAATTGAAGATGAAGACATAAAAAGGAATGTAGTTGATATTCTAGAAGGAACAATGCCTGCATTTGATTTAAGAAGACGAAAGTATGTATGAGTTTGAAGTAGTGCATATACAAGTTGGTATAAGGGATTAATATTATGTGTTACGGACTCCAATCCTCATCCATAGCATCAGCCCAAGCCTGCAACTCACAATCAAGAGCAAGTGCAGCATACATAAGTGGATTATCAATTGCAAAGTTATCAATAAGCCTTTGAGAATTAGGTGTAGTATGGAGATTCTTTTCAGCTTCAGCGCAGGATAAGAATAGAAGTGTATTATCAGCAAAAACAATATCAATTCCGTTCTTGTATTGGTTGTAGTAAGCAAAGTATTTTTTCATAATGATTGTCCTTTTTTCAATAGAGTAATGAGCAGTTCTGGGAATATGTGGGTAGTGCTATGCATACAACAGATATGCAACACTACCATACACAGATCCCCTATTTATGGGCTTTTCAAGCTATCAAAACATTCTCAAAGAGATAATTTCACACAGATGTGTATTCACACCCCAGACTTTAGTCTGGGGTGTTTTTTATAACAAAAATAATAAATACGACGCCAAGAAGGACAAAGTCCTTTTAATTGTACATCCTTATGTGTTAGGATTATGACTTAATATGAAAGGAGAAAGTACAAAATGACATTAGTAGAAAAAATATTTAATTGTTTTAAAAATAGAGAAAATTTTACTTTACAGGAGGCATATCAACAAAATACGGAAAAGCCGCAGGAAACTGTCAGAGCACGTATTTACGAGAAAATAGGTGTCAAATTTGAAAGAGTAGCAAAAGGTGTATATCGTACAATTAACTGTGAAGAGGAACAGTGTTTGTTAATTGAAGGTAATGGCAGAGACCTGTCAATGCTGAAGGATAATAGTATTGATTGCATATTAACAGACCACCCTTGGTTAGATAGAAAATCAAACAAAGGTGGTACGAGGGACTTTGCAGAATATGATTGTTTTAGGTATACTTTGAATGATTTCAAGGAAAAAGCCAGAGTATTGAAGGAAGGATGTTTTCTTGTGGAAGTACTTCCGGCAGAGAACGAAAATAATTATGAATATCTCTATCAGATTAAAAATTATGCAAAGGAAGCTGGATTTTTATATTATTCTAAGGTAACATGGAAGAAAGGGACTTTTGTAAGTAATACAGGCAGAAAAGCGAAGAATACTCAAGATATAATGTTTTTTTCTAAAGGAAAAGCCAGAAGCATGAGAATTGACAAGAAAAAATCTGATAGTACAGGTCAAATACATTATATGAGTGGGAGCAATGGCATGTTGCCTACAATGTTTGACATTCAGCCGGTTTCAAAAAAGAATAAAATACATCAGAGCGAATTACCGGTTGAACTTTGTGAAGAAATTCTGGAATATGTAACATATCAGGGAGAAATAGTATTAGATTCATTTGCAGGAAGTGGAGCTGTAGGGGTTGCAGCTTTGAATAAAAAGAGAAATTGTATTCTGATAGAAATATTGAAAGAAAATATAGAAAAAATTAAGAATAGATTTAAAAGTGTTGTATATCAAACAGTATTGGAGTCATGACATTGAAATTACAGATGGATGGAAGAAAAGCAGAAAATTATTCGAACAATGCTCAACGAATAAGAGTTATAACAGAAGATTGGGTGGATAGTAATATGTTTTGTCCATATTGTGGGAATAAATATATCTCTCATTTTGAAAATAACAGACCGGTTGCAGATTTCTTTTGTCCATCTTGTATGGAAGAATATGAGTTAAAAAGTAAAGGGGGCTCTATTAGTAATAAGATTAATGATGGAGCATATAATACGATGATTGAGAGGATTACTTCAATTAACAATCCTAATTTTTTCTTTATGCAATATAGTAAAATGAATTTGCAAGTAGAAAATTTTGTTATGGTACCTAAATATTTTTTTTCACCTGATATAATAGAAAAAAGAACCCCTTTGGCGAATACAGCAAAACGAGCCGGATGGATAGGATGTAATATTTTGTTAAATAGAATTCCTGATGAGGGAAGAATTTATATTGTGCAGAATGAAATGGAGATATCTATTGAGAAAATAATAGAAAAGGTACATAAGACAGAATTTTTACGCGGGAGTAAGTTAGAGACCAGAGGATGGACGTTGGATGTACTGAATTGTATAAATATGATTGAGAACAGGAAATTTACACTGAAGGAGGTGTATAGATTTGAAATGTTGCTTGCAGAAAAACATCCAGATAATCATCATATAAAAGATAAAATAAGGCAGCAGTTACAAATATTAAGGGATAATGGGATTATAGAATTTACGGGAAGAGGAAATTACAAAAAGATTAATTGATTTGTTATTGGAAGAAACCAGTTAGATATCGAAAATTAGGTAGGTTATTTTGGCTAAACAGTATTTTTTATACGAGCGGAAAGATAATTGAAGTTGTATCCCATGAAGGAGAGAAGGGTTTAGAATGTTTGAAGTAAAGGATAGTAAGCAGATAGGTGCATACGATGAAGAGGACTCAGAAGCCGATGAATAATTCCCCCTCACCTTTTCCCAACTTCATAATATTATAATTTATAACAAATTATATCAGGTGAAGTATGCTTAGAAGAAATTGCTGTAACAATTCCACAAATAACTGGAATAACATTATGATGATTTTCACACGCAGCTGTCAGGTGATTCAGAAACCAAAATAGATGAGGGGGAATAAGAAGAATGTAAAAGTTTTAATATCACTTAATGAATAGAAGGTTCATTAAGTGGTATTTTTTATTGGTTTGACTAAGTGAAAACATTATTGTAAAAAAATTATAGGCAATGCAATTTTTTACCGGGTTGAATCGTATATATAGTGAAATCGGTTTTATGAATGAAAGAACAGAGGAAGGAGAAAAATGGTTTGTATAGTCGCGATGAATTAGAAAATATTATTAAAAAATACGGCGACAGCGTTTACAGGCTGGCATATCTCAAAATGAAAAATAAAGACAAAGCAGATGATATTTACCAGAATGTTTTCCTGAAGCTTATAAAACAAGACAATAGAATAGAACCTGAGGAACACCTTAAAGCGTGGCTTATGAGGACAACCGTTAATTGCTGCAAAGATTACTGGAAATCATCATGGCACAGGAAAGTCAGTTATGAAGAAAAAGAACCCGATGCCGGTAATAGACAGGAAAATGGGTATCTTACAGAGCTGGTGCAGGATATGCCGGAAAAATATAGGACAGTAATTCATCTTTTTTATTATGAAGGCTACAGTATCAAAGAGATTGCCCTTATGCTTGGGAAAAAAGAGAATACAATAGCCAGTCAGTTGTCAAGAGGACGGGAACGTTTGAAAGGAATGTTATCGGAAAAGGAGGTACGGGGATATGGATTTTGAAAAAGAATACAGAATAGAACAGGACAGAATAAAACATAATATTGGCTTGGACAGGATGATTCTTGAGAAATGTGAAGAAAAAGCACCTAAAAAGAAAATCAGCCTTGGAAAAATTTATGCCCTTGCAGGACTTGTGGCAGCAGTTATTATTGTGGCAATCGGAGTTCCGTCAGCAATTACGTATGGTGAAAATATTTACAACTCATACAGCCTTGTGATTGGAAACAGGACGGTGGAGATGGAGCCTATGGAGCCGGTGTATTTTGATATTGAAAGATTCATATCAAAAGAGGATGTCCAACAAATTAAATACAAAGATCATATATCTTATTGGGTTGCATTTGAGGATGGTAATCTTTTAGAAGATTATACAGGAATGAAGTTGCCGGAAGATAAAGATTTTGTATTTAGAGATATGATGGTAGGCTTTTCTGATAAATATAATATTGTGCGGTGTTCAATGACCGTCAGACAGATATCCACAGGTCAGAGCGCATTAATAAATTCACAGTTCTTTGCTAATGAAGTAAAAGACGGAGATGAACTTGGAGATGGTCGTGATAATGTAAAAGCGTCATTTGTATACACGCTCAGTAACGGTTCAAAAGCATATTTTATCTGGGAAGGAAAGGATGAGCCTATGGAAGGTGTTAGAAATACGCATGACCCTGATGAATATCAGACCGTATATTTTTGTGCTCACGGCATACAATATCAGATGTCAATCGGCAGAACCGAAAAACAGACAAAACTTGCAGTAGATATAATGGAATTGTTCGTTAAGTAAGACGGGAATACTTTTTGCCGGTGAGCCTACAGGAGCATTGAACATGACGCAGGGATTGCGGCAAAGTGTAAAAGAGTATTATATCTTGTCTTAATAACTGGCTTATGGATTTGGGATGGTAAAAATAATGTGACATGTGTTATAATACCATTTGGTGATATACATAAGAAGGTATTATATGAATAACGGAATAGATTTCGGAAAAGACGGAATATGGAAAATATTATTTAAACTGGCACCTCCTGTAATGGCAGCACAGCTTATACAGGCGTTATATAACATGGTGGACAGTATATTTGTGGGAAGATACTCGGAGGCCGGACTTACGGCATTATCGATAATCTATCCGATACAGCTTTTAATGATAGCGGTAGCCGTGGGAACGGGCGTCGGTATCAACACTTTAATGGCACATTATCTCGGAATGGGTAAAGTAAAAGAAAAAGATGAAACGGCAGGAACAGCCACATTGCTTGCACTTGTGATGTGGGCTGTTTTTGCTACAGTCAGCTTTTTTCTTATGCCGAAATATGCGGGAATGTCAACCAAATCACCGGAGATAATTAAAGAAGTGGTTACTTATGGGAGGATAGTTTCCGTATTAAGCATAGGACTTTTTCTTGAAAGTGCATGGACAAAAGTATTGCAGTCAGAAGGTAATATGAAGCTTCCTATGATAGCCCAGATAGTAGGTGCGGTAATTAATATTATATTGGATTACCTCCTTATATTCGGAATAGGATTTTTTCCGGCACTTGGAATAGCAGGTGCGGCAGTAGCCACGGTAACGGGGCAGATAGCTGCGGCTGTAATCGTAATGACTAAGGGATTCAGAAAATCTCCCCCACTTTCAGTTTATAAAAAGTATGTCAAAAAAATCTATTATCTTGGATTCCCTAATATTTTAATGCAGTCGGCGTATACATTTTATATATTTGGGCTTAATATGATTCTAAAGGGATTTTCAGACCAGGCAGTAACGACACTGGGATTGTACTATAAATGGCAGTCGTTTTTCTTTATTCCGTTAGGGGCAATGCAGACCTGTATAGTTCCCGTCATAAGCTACAACTACGGTGCCGGTATGTATGACAGATGCAAAAAGACGTTAAAAGATGCGGTAATTTTTGGATGGACTCTTATGATTATAGGAACCCTTTGCTTTGAGATAATTCCGGGGCCGATGTTAAGGGTATTTTCAAGGGATGCAAAGGTAATTGAGATTGGAGTTAATGCCTTTCACATTATAGGTATGTCTTTTATACTCCTTGTAACGTCACTTACGTTTCCTGTATATTTTCAGGCAATCGGACAGTCTGTTAAAAGTTCGCTGCTGACGGTTTTAAGGACGGTGGTATTGTTTGTACCTTTAGGCTGGTTGTTCTCAAAGCTTGGACTTAAATATTTCTGGTGTACCTTCCCTGTGACGGAGTTTATAACTACAGCCGCAGGGTTAATAATGTTAAAAAGATTCAGAGGTAATTATGAATAACGGAGATACAAGAAAAAAAATATATAAAATACTTGTAGGAATTGTTTTTTGCACGCTTGCAGGAGTATATATTTTTGGCATGGTCTTTCAGCTTTACATAAAAAAACATTATGGTAACGGGCTTGGGGGCTGGTGTGAATTATATAAGACAGGCTGGGAACGTGTGTACGAAGATGGTACAAGAAAGCCACTTGATTATCCGGTCAGTATAACTGAAGAGGGAAATAAAGATATTGTTGTGGAAAATGTTCTTCCGGACAATCTTCCCTATGATTCCGTATTGTCGTTGACTCTGGGGAGAAGCACAAAGATATATCTCGATGATGTTCTTGTGGGAATGTATAGAAATGATGATAATCCTTTACCGGGGTTAATGGAAAAAAACAGAATTATTTATATAGATTTGGGAAGCCAGGCCTCAGGCAAGACCATAAGAATTGTCAGAAATGTACCCAGAGATAATGTTCTTGTCTTATCAAAAGTTTTTCTGGGTAATGCCTATGGCATATATGAGGAATATCAGAAACTTTGTGGCGTCCAGATGAATGCATCTATAATTCTTGCTATATTTGCATTTGTGAGTATTGTTGTAAACCTTATTTTACATATAAAAGGAAAAAAGGATATAAGTATTTTATCCCTGAGTGTGGGGGTTCTTGCTGTTGCAAGCTGGCTCATATTTGATAATATGCTGTATCAGTACATATTCAAGATTTATTATATAGATGGAATATTAGGATATCTTGTTATAATGCTTGCACCGGCGTTTTTTGACCACTACCTTAACCGGGAACAGGAATACAGGTATTGCCGTCTTTATACGGTGTCCATAGTTGTTGTAATTCTGAATTTTATAGTATTCACAACACTTCACTTTACGGGAGTCGTAGATTTTTACAGTTCTCGTTTACCAATGAATATTGTTCTTGCAATACAGATTGCAAGCGTTGCATATACCCTTATAATGGATTTGATAAAAGGATATATAAAAGAATATAAGGTTATTGCCCAAGGTTTCCTGGGATTTGCAATATGTGCTCTTGTTGAGATTATAATGATTAACTTTGGAAATAACAGAAATACCGATGGTATGTTTATGATTATCGGCTTGTATTTACTGCTTATAATGGCTGTTGTTAATTTCATAAAAAACAATATCAGAATACGTGAGAAGGCAGTCTATGCGCTTAAAGCCAACCAGTTAAAATCCAACTTCCTTGCTAGTATGAGCCATGAGATAAGAACTCCTATCAATGCGATAATGGGTATGAATGATATGATACTTATGAGTGACCCGGACAAAGCAATCAAGGAATATGCGGGAAATATTAGATCGGCAGGAGATACTCTTTTGTCAATTATTAATGATATTCTCGATTTTTCAAGAATAGAATCAGGTAAAATAGAGCTTGTTGAAAATACATTCAGTACCATATCAATGCTTAACGATGTTATTATGATGATAAAAGGAAAAGCGGAGAATAAAGGGCTTGAATTTATTGTGAAGGCAGATAAAGAAATGCCGTCATCATTTAAAGCTGATGAAGTGAAAATCAGGCAGATACTTACAAATGTACTTGGCAATGCTGTAAAATATACAGAAAAAGGCAGTATAGAACTGATTATGAAAGGTTCTTATGTGGAAGATAAGTATGTCCTTAATGTAACGGTTACCGATACTGGAATAGGTATCAAAGAAGAATTTAAAGACAAGATATTTAATAAATTTGAACGTGCCGATACTATGAGCAGTGTGGAGGGAACAGGTCTCGGACTGTCCATAACGAAAAAATATCTGGGCATTATGGGCGGAACGATTTCTTTTGACAGTAAATACGGAGAGGGTTCCGAATTTTATATATCCATACCGCTTAATGTAGAAGACGATACTCCGATTGGGGATTACAAAGAAAAACTTAATAATTATTATAAATGCAGTACCTTAGATACAGTTTATCTTGCAAAAGATGTAGATGTCCTTGTTGTTGACGATAATGAAATGAACCTGTCTGTTACGGGAGGGCTGCTTAAAAAGACAGGAATGAATATCACAACCTGCCGCAGTGGGAAAGAGATGCTTGAAATTACCGGAAATCACACTTTTGATGTGATTCTGCTTGACCATATGATGCCGGAGATGGATGGTATAGAAGCCCTTCATAGGATGAAAAATGATGACAGGACCTTATGTAAGAACGTTCCTGTAATAGCGATGACAGCCAATGCCATTAAAGGCGCAAGGGAACAATACATCAGGGAAGGTTTTGATGATTACATCAGTAAGCCCGTAAGTTATACGGAACTGTTAACCATCATTAAAAAACATCTGCCTGACTGTAAGATAGGCAAAACAGACGACATAAAGGATGAAATTGTATTTCCTGAGGTAAATGAATTTGATTTGCACCATGCAATGTCAATTATAAATGATAAGAAAGTATTAATTTTAATGATTAGGGACTATGGGGATTATTTAAAGAATCTTCCAAAAGTGCTTAATGACAGTCTCAATAATCTTAAAGATTATGAGATAAACATACATAGTCTTAAAAGCAGTTCAGACGCAGTGGGAGCTCTTACAGTATCAAGAATTGCGAAGCTCATTGAAGAAGCTGTACATAATAATGATACTGACAGAATTAATATATTACACCCGATACTTCTGGAGCAGATTGGTAAATGCTATGAAGAAAGCATGTTTTTTTTCATAGAAGAAGATACGGAGGAGCCCGCTGATACTGATATCCACGCATTGCTGCCGGAAATATATGAGGCACTTGATGAATGTGATTTTGAAACGGCGTTGGCTAAAACTAAGAATATACCTGAGGATACTTCGGACAAAATATATAGTGATTATGTAAAACAACTTAAAATTTATATTGATGACTATGAACCGGAATTATCAAAAGAAATGCTTGGTAAAATAAAAGAATATATAGGAAGAGGATAATAAATTGAAGAAAACAATTTCAGTCATTGCCATGGTTCTGTTTATAATAGGAACCTGTGGAATAATAGGTGGTCTTGCGGCAAAAGAACGTGTTCCTATAGTAATTAAGAAAACAGTTATAGAAGGTGCCGTTAATAATAATGTGATTAAGTTCCTTGAAGATAAATTAGGCAGCGTAAATGTTGACGAGGACAAAATACGGGAAAATTTTAATGATATAGAGGGACTTAACAATGTAGTTGATTATTATGTTGAAGCTGCACTTGATGCAATTTATAAGGCAGGTTTTTCTAAAATTGACATAACGGGCAGCATTGATAATAAGGCTGTCAGAAATGAAATTGCTTTAACTGCCAATACGATTGTGAATAATGTAATGAAACTTTTTAATATCAGCATTGATGATGATAAACGTCTGATTATCAGCGGTATAATAGGTATTGGAAGCACAAAGCTTGTGCAGATAATCAATGATGCGGTTAATGAAAATATGGATATTGTGACAACACGAATCAGGGTAGAAGTTAAGCTGTACCATTTTATACTTATAAAGAATGTAAGAATTGCACTTTATGTGCTTACTGCTGTATTTCTGGTTATTTCGATTCTGTTATCAGATAAAGAAAAAAGAATGCTGCACCTTGGCAGAAATATTACCATTGCGGGAGCAGCATCCGTTATCGTTATAATATATAATATTTTAAGAAGTAATTATAATATTAAGAAAATGATAGGCTTTAAAATACCTCTTGGTCTTAATACGTATCTTATGGCGGGAGGAATTGTTACATTGGCAGGTCTTATCATTTTAATAGCTGCCGCCATTAAGAAAAAGAATAACTAAAAGAAACATCTTGCCCAGGAAAAGAGCTTTTGAATAAGTGTTTTCCTGGCTTTTCTTTTTGAGGTGTATTCGACCTCGGTAACATTGTAAGGGTTTTCCTTTGTGCCGTCAGACAGTATATTTACTGATTGTTTCTCATATTTTTCCATATAAGATGACATCTGGGCATTAATTTCTTCACTGTCTATTACAAGCATAAGCTCGGTATCAAGGTAGGTGCTTCTTATATCCATATTAAAGGAGCCGATTATTGATATATTGTCATCTATAACAATACTCTTTCCATGGTAGGCTCTTTTTCCGCTGAATTCCCACAAATCTATGCCGGTGGCAAGAATGTCCGGCATGGAAGATTCAAGCTCGGCGGCACCTACCGGATTATCGTTGTTAGGTGCGGAATTAGTCATCAGTATAATATCGGCATCAGATACTGCCATTTTCTCAAGAGAACGGTACATTACGTCATTACAGATTATGTACGGGGTATGTATTTTGGCTCTTTCTCTGGCATTTACAACAAGCTCCGTGAGATTAGCCCATATAACAGGGTCCTTCATTCCACAGTTGGTAGCGTTACTTAATATAGTAATCTTATTGACGGGAATGGTATCTTCTTTGTAATCATAAGAAGCCATTTTGCTGTCATTATCTGAAATATAATTATTATATGCCGTATAAATATCTTTTGAAGCGTTCTTTACACAGGTCCATCTTTTTAAATAACGGCTGTTGTGGAATATCGAACAATCCCGGTCATGCCATATTTTTTCGGCATAGTCAATCAGCTTGTTGACAGAACTGTTTTCCTGTACGGTATCACTGTATACGAGAACATCCCAGTCGTAGTTCTGATATGTAGAATAATCGCCGAGGAAACGGTTGTATGTATTACGACCGCCAAGAATATATGTGGAATTATCTGCAATAAGGTATTTATCGTGCATTCTGGCAATGGATTTCCATGGCACAAGAGGGTTAGCTTTATTATATACTTTGACGGTTACATTCTCATGGCAGGAAAGAGCGTAAAAGTAAGGATTCCATTCCATCTGAATCCAGCTGTTAATTCCGTCCACAAGAAGATTAACCTTTACGCCACGGTCAGCGGCAGACATAAGGGCGCCAATCATTATCTGACCCGCTTCATCTGCACGGAAATCAAAGGTCGACATGGAGATATTTGTTTTTGCATTTTTAATCATATAAACCCTTTCAAAAAGGGCATCTGAATTATCAACAAGGATTTTGGCAGATTCACCTGCTTCGCCGTTTCCAAAAAATTCTGACCTGTCTATAAGCATATCTTCTGACACATCAGGCTGTTTTGAGTAGACAGAAAGTGTAGAAGATACTTCAAAACTCAGAAATATGAGTACGATAACAGCAAATACAATACCGGTCTTCTTTTTACTGAGTTTGTTCTTTTCATTGGATACGCCCCGTATCATTCTTATGTAGAATACAACGTAGCTGATAAAACAGAACATATTTACAAGGAAAACACCGGCTATCAGCAATCCCGAACTGAAATAGGTCAGGGAGCGGGAAAAGAGCAGTATCAGAATGGCAAAATACATAAAAGTGGTGTTGAATTTACCATACCACTGGGCACCGTCCATTTTCTTGCCACGTTTGTAAAGGATAAAACCTGTAATTCCCATAAATATATCTTTTAGCAGAATGAGCATTAATAAATAGCGCATCATAACAAAACGGAATGTAAGACTTAATACGACCGCACCCTGTGTAAGCTTGTCGGCAACAGGGTCAAGTATTTCACCAAATTCCGTTTCCATGTGGAAGTGTCGTGCTATCTTACCGTCGAGAAAATCCGTAAGACCGGATATTAAGAATATTACTGCTGCAAAATGGTAATTTCCTGCATTAAAGTATACGATAACAAAAATGAGCATAAGAAAAATTCTTATGTAGCCAAGAATATTTGGTATCGTCAGAAATTGGCCTTTGTATCTTTTAAACATAAATATAGTCCTCTTCTTCTTATGTAGTTAATTATAATCTGGTCAGTAATATTGTAACATAAGAAGTCAGAAAAAGTTATTAAATATTTAGTTTCTGTCCTTTTTTTTGCTGCTTATGACAATTGCCAGAACCATAAAAGCAAGGGCAAACATAAGCTGTATTGTGAAATTAAGAACAATTGAAGAGGCACTTGCTGCGGAGAGATTGGAAGCAGCTTCTTCATTATTCACATACCAGTATGCAGGAAAAAATCTTCCGGCTGCAATTACGCCATCCGCAAGAAACTGCCTTGGGACAAATACTCCGCATATAAATGCTGAACCCAGTCCGAATGCGTTAACAAATATATTTACCGTATTATTGTTTTTTACAAATGAACTTAAGAAGAAAGTAATTGCAAGACATATAAGGGCATATACCACGGTATTGGCTAAGCGTAAGGCACCTGCTGCTGTAAACATTGCACCTTTATATAAAATACATGACGTAATGAAATATAAAGCTATTATTCCAAACGCCACAAGAAAACACCCTTTGGCCATCTGATAATTGCGTTTCGCAATACTTAATCCCGAACATAAAGTACGCTTTTCAACCTCTTTTTTGTTAAAAGAGATAAGGGCAGGGGCAACACTTGTTACAATGGCACATATCAAAACATAAGGTATATAATTGTAAAAATAGTGTTCATCACCGTATACAGAAGTATTCCCGGTGTCAGCAATTGACACATCGGTTGAAATACTGACAGTCTTTAAAGTATTTTCGTATGCGTTTTCATCATCAATTCCCATTGAAGAAAAGGCAAGATAAGTATTAATAAAGTTTTCAATAGACATATCCATAAATTCTGCGGCAAAAGAGCCGGGAAGTTTGTAAGCAGATACATTATGGGTTGATGCAAAATCTTCAGGAATGATTAATATATAGTCGGCATCCCTGTTGTAAATTGCGTCACGGATTGAATTGATATCTTCATTTATACCGGATTTAATATTGTGATTGTCTGATAAATACTGTATAAGATTGTCTGCCAGCATGCTGTTGCTGTGATTAAAACACACAATATCAAGTCGGGTAGATTTAAAATTTTCTATAGTGTTATTTGTATTATTTTTTGAAATGCTAATTGCTATGGAAAGAAAAATACAGGTATACATAATAATAGAACCAATGTATTTTTTAATTACTTTCATAAATGCATTAAATACTGTCATATTTTTCCCTCCTTGTATTTATAAAGCATATTATACAAAGAATGACTGCCATTCCTGCCATAATGGAGATTTTTTGTAAAAATATTTTATAATCATCATAAATGTTAAGTGCATACAAAGCATCAGATATAAGTGCGGAAGGATTAAGCCTGTTGAGAAGAGAAAAATGCTTCTCAATGGATTGTTTGATGCCGCCGATCATAAGTCCGCTGAGAAAACTTGAAAAAAGTGAGATGAAAAGATTAATTCCAATTCTTACATTCATTGAAAGTTTTCTTATAGAACCGATTAAAAGACCTAGACTAAGTGCAATTATTGTTCCCATAACCGATACGAGATATATAAGCCATGAATTAGCTGCCAGATTAAGTTTTAATATCTTCTGAAGATATATTATAAGCAATCCGTTGGATATGAGATGTAAAGTGAGTGTGGCAGCTGCATCACCAAGAACAAGTGTTATTCTGCTTCCGGGATACAGGTTTTTTCGCATACCTACAGATGAAAGGTCGGCTTTAAGTCCCGTTACACAGGTTGTTCCGGAAAGGGTAGCAAACATACAAGCCATGGCAATAAGGGAGTAATAGTAATCAATCATATTGTCGGTATTGCCTTTTGTAAGTTCTTTTTCCGTAACATGGCGTACATTCGTCAAAAGTTCCTTATAGACACCGTCAAGTTTTTCGGGTGTCATAAATGCAACATGGATTACAGCCATATTTCTGATATAGGAATCAAGGAAAGATTTGATTACGGTTTCTTCTATTCCGTTTTCTCTTATTGAAAGGGAAGGATTTCCGTTATCTACGGTAATAATGCCATCTGCTTTTTTGTCGGATAGAAGTTTATCCGCCGATTCCCTGTCGGTATATGTGATATTAAAAAAAGGAACTTCTTTTCTGTCATCTGCATAAAGGTTTTCAATGACCTCTTTAAAGTAAGCGGTATCATCGGTATCATCGGCACATACTGCCACATTTATTGTACTGAAGGTTTCTGTCTGTGACGAGATTTTTGAAAATGCCATGAAGAAAAAAGTACCGAGAATCAGAGGGAAAAACATAATCCAGAAAAAGGTTTCTTTTTCACGGAAAAGAGATTTCAATTTATATTTATAAGCATGAAAAAACATAGGGTAACCTCCTTTTAATCTCTTAATTCCTTGCCTGTGATTTCAAGAAAAACATCATTAAGTGTCGGAAATTCCGAATATACCCTGCCCATATTGATATTATGTGATTTGAGAAGGTCCAGAACTCTTATGAGATTATGTTTTCCGCCACTATAGAAAATCTTTAATATGTTATTGTTATATGTAATGTTATACACATGAGGAAGATTTTTAATTTCATCCATGATTTCATCCGGGAGATTAAGCAGTTCAATGTTAATGGTTTCCGTGTTTTTGATAAGCTTTTTAAGCTCGGAAGCTGTGCCAAGAGCAAGATTTTTACCACCATCCATAATGGCAATCCGTGAACATATCTGCTCAACTTCTTCCATATAATGGGATGTATATACAATGGTTGCACCGTTTCTGTTAAGCTCCATAATTCCTTCAAGAATTTTATTACGGCTCTGTGGGTCAACTGCTACGGTTGGTTCATCAAGGAAAATAAGTGATGGTTTATGGGCAATGCCACAGGCAATGTTGAGTCTTCTTAAAAGCCCTCCTGACAGTTTCTTTGGATAGAATTTTCTGTGGTCTTCAAGGCCTACAAAAGAAATGGCATCTTCCACATATTGTTTTCTTGTTTCTTTATCTTTAATGTAAAGTCCGCAGAAATAGTCAATATTGTCATAAACATTGAGTTCATCAAGAACGGCAACATTCTGCATTACAACACCGATTTTTGACTTGATGGAAGAATTTTTATCAATATCTTCGCCAAAAACCTCGATAATACCCTTATCATAGGAAAGAAGTCCCAGGATACAGTTAATCGTGGTTGTCTTACCGGAACCATTGGGACCTAAAAGCCCGAAAATTTCTCCTTTTTTGATATCAAGATTAAAATGGTCAAGTGCAATAAGTTCCTTGTAACGTTTAACGAGATTTTCTACATAAATAACTGAATCAGACATATTAATATCTCCTCCTTGTAAATTCTATAATTACAATATATATTGGTTATGAAAAAATTAATAGTGATTTATAGCATACATATATATGACAATTGTCATTTTTTTCGGGATTTGTTATATTAAGTGGGAAGAGAGGTGGAAAATGGGAATTTATATTGATAAGTTTTTTCTGTTTCTGGCAGGAACGTGGCTGTTATACAATAATGTTGTAATTCCTGTGGATGTGGCATATCTGTTATCAGGAGTAATTATACTTCTTGTATCCTTTTATTTTGATACTGTCAAGAATATAACTGCAATGAATATAGTATATATATCAGAAATCATTGCGGGGCTGTTTTTCCCCAAAACGATATGTTTTTTACCGGTAATGATATATACCATAACATACAGTGTAAGGGGTATAAAAAAACATATAATATATGGAATAACATATATCATGCTTGCAATGAAATATGTATATGGAGATTATCAGGACAGCAGCCGTCATATAATGTTTGTTCTGGTTTGTTTCATCTCTGCAATACTCGCGGTTAAGGAATATAATATCATAACGCAGAAAGAAGGCATAAAGAGGCTCCGTGACGATTCTACCGAAAAAAACAATCTTTTAGCTGAAAAAAACAAGATGCTGACAGTTACCATGAATAATGAAATAAGAATTGCCACACTTAGCGAAAGAAACAGAATTGCAAGAGAAATACATGACAACGTTGGTCACATGCTTAGTCGTGCCATACTGCAGTTAGGGGCAATAATGACGGTATACCGCAAAGATACAATATACGACAATCTGGTACCGATTAAATACAGTCTGGATACAGCAATGAATAATATAAGGGAAAGCGTACATGACCTTCATAAGGATGGATTTAATGTTAAAGAAACAGCTGAATCCATACTTTCAGCACTTGGAAATTATGATATTGATTTTATATGTGACATATCACAAAATGCAGATAAAGAAGTTAAATATGCTTTTATAACAATACTTAAAGAAGCTGTTACCAATATCGAAAAATATTGTAACGGAAATAAAGTCCGGGTAGTTATCAGTGAACTTGAAGAGTATTACCAGATGCTCATTCAGGATAATGGTGTTGTGTTAAAAGGCATGTTTCATCCGGGAGCGGGAATCGGGACATCTAATATGGAAGAACGTGTGAAGGCACTTAACGGAATAATAACATTTGGTACAAAGGACGGATTCAGAATATTTATATCCGTTCCAAAGAAAAGGCAGAATGAAGATGGATAAAATTAAAACTGTAATTATAGATGATGATGAAATTGTTGTGATGTCGCTTAAAATGATAGCGGAATCATCAGGAATAGAAGTTGTGGCAACAGGACACAGCGGAGAAGACGCGGTAAGGCTTTATGAACTTCATAAACCGGATATACTTTTGTCTGATATAAGAATGAACGGAATGGATGGCACAGTTGCGGCAGCACAGATTCTTAAAAAGAATCCTGACGCAAGAATACTTTTTCTGACAACATTTTCTGATGACGAATATATAACAAAAGCATTGAAATATGGTGTAAAGGGATATATTCTTAAACAGGATTTTGAAGGGATTGTTCCGGCAATCAAAGCTGTATATAAAGGGCAGAGCGTTTTTGGCAGAGAAATTGTTGGCAGACTGCCTAATATTACAGGTGAGAATGAATCAAGGGAAAGCAAGTTCTTTGGAAAAGGAATTACGGAAAAAGAATTTGAGATAATTAAACTTGTTGCGGATGGACTTAGTAATAAAGAAATCGCCTCAAGATTATATCTTGGGGAGGGAACTGTAAGAAATTATTTCAGCAGTATCCTTGATAAGCTGGAATTAAGGGACAGAACACAGCTTGTTGTATATTATTATAAAAACTGATAGAAGGTGGCATAGGTGGCAAAATCAAAAAATTACGGAATTTTATGTATAATACTCTCGGCATTCTGTTTTGCCTGCATGAACTTATTTGTGAAGAAAGCAGGTAATCTCCCGTCTTTTGAAAAGAGCTTTTTCAGAAATATCATAGCTTTTTTCTTTGCCTTTGGAGTAATTGTTAAATCAAAGGAAAAAGTTAACATACCAAAAGATGCACTTCCTGCACTTTTTATGCGTTCGATAGGCGGTACAGTGGGTATTTTATGTAATTTTTATGCCATTGATCACCTTGTAATAGCCGACGCATCCATGCTTAACAAATTGTCTCCCTTTTTTGTACTGATTTTTTCTTATCTCATATTGAAAGAAAAAGTAAAATTATATCAGGGGATATGCATAATCGTTGCTTTTATCGGAAGCCTTTTTGTCATTAAGCCGACTGCGGACATTATCCATAATCCCGCATCACTTATGGGTATGCTTGGAGGTCTTGGTGCCGGAATAGCATATACTTTCGTAAGAATAGCAGGAAAAAAAGGCGTGAAAAGCCCGGTTATTGTTGCATTTTTTTCGGGATTTTCAAGCCTTGTCACATTGCCTCTTATGATAATGGATTTTGAGCCGATGACCGCAGCCCAGCTTATGTTTCTCATATTGGCAGGTCTTGCCGCAACGGGAGGACAGTTCGGAATTACGCTGGCGTATACCTTTGCACCGGCAAGGGAAATATCTGTATATGATTATTCACAGATTATATTTGCCACTATATTAGGAATACTTTTTCTCGGTGAACTGCCTGATAAGTATAGTTTCGTAGGCTACGGTATAATTATATCGGCTTCACTTGTAATGTTTATACTTAATAACAGAAAAACTACATCTGCTTAAAAAGATTAACCATTTCAATAGCGGAAAGGGCGCAGTCATAACCTTTGTTGCCTGCTTTGCTTCCGGCTCTTGCAATAGCCTGTTCAATATTTTCTGTTGTGATTACACCGAATAATACAGGCACACCTGTTTCAAGCCCCACAGAAGCAGTTCCTTTTGATACTTCATTACATACATAATCGTAGTGTGTTGTATCGCCTCTTATAACCGCACCTACGCAGATAACGGCATCATATCTGCCTGATTCGGCGAATTTCTTGGCTGTAAGAGGTATTTCAAATGCACCCGGAACCCATGCCGCAGTGATGTTATTTTCATCTACTCCGTGTCTTACAAGACCGTCAATGGCACCGCCGAGCAACTTGTTTACGATGATTTCGTTAAAACGTGATGCAACAATGGCAACCTTCATTCCTTCAGGTGCTACAACTTTTCCTTCTAATAAATTGATTTCTCTCATTTTAATTTCCTCCGTTTATTTTAATATATCTTTAAATACATGACCCATTCTTATTTTTTTGGTCTGCATATAAAATTCATCATATTCCTGAGGTGGAATCTCAATAGGAACACGTTCTGTTATCTCAAGTCCCAGATCGCTGAGACCATAGACTTTATTAGGATTGTTGGTAAGAAGTCTTAAGGACTTTACGCCAAGGTCACTTAAAATCTGTGCTCCAACCCAGTATTCCCTGAGGTCAGGGGCAAATCCCAGCTTTATGTTGGCGTCTACGGTATCGTAGCCATGTTCCTGAAGCTCATAAGCCTTTAATTTATTGATAAGTCCTATGCCACGGCCTTCCTGCCGCATATAAAGGACGATGCCACGGCCTTCTTTTTCCACCATTCTCATTGCAGTATGAAGCTGTGGACCGCAGTCACATCTTAAAGAACCGAAAGCGTCACCTGTGAGACATTCGGAGTGGACACGGCAGAGTACGTCTTTTCCGTCGCCGATATCACCTTTTACAAGAGCAACATGATGTTCGCCGGTAATGTCATTTACATAACCGTATATTTTGAAATGACCGTACTTATTAGGAAAATCGGCACAGGCTTCCCTTATTACATGTTTTTCGTGAATACGGCAGTAATCCTGCAAAGATTTAATTGTTATGAACTTGAGGTTGTATTTTTTAGCAAGTTCCCAAAGTTCGTGAGTTCTCATCATTGTTCCGTCGTCACGCATGATTTCACAGCATACACCGCACTGCTTGAGACCGGCCAGGCGCATAAGATCAACAGTTGCTTCAGTGTGGCCGTTTCTTACAAGAACGCCGCCTGCCCTTGATACGAGAGGAAATACATGTCCCGGTCTTCTAAGGTCCTCAGGTCTGGTGTTATCATCCACACATTTCATCATGGTGTAAGAACGCTCGGCAGCAGATATACCTGTTGTGGTATCCACATGGTCTATGGAAACGGTAAAAGCTGTCTGGTGGTTGTCCGTATTTTCTGCAACCATTGGCGGAAGGCCCAGTCTTGAGGCTACGTCATAGCTCATAGGTGTGCATATAAGTCCTTTTGCATGACATGCCATGAAATTAATGTTTTCCTGTGTGGCAAATTCTGCCGCACATATCATGTCACCTTCGTTTTCCCTGTCTTCGTCATCGGTAACAAGTATAATTTTTCCCGCCCTGAGGTCTTCAAGGGCTTCTTCAATTGTGTTGTATTGATTATCCATCTATGTTCCTCCTAAAAATCATATTTTCTTAAAAAATCCATTGTAATCCCACCGCCCTCTGATGGGGAGCTGTCCTTAAAATTAAGAAGCCTGTCAACATATTTTCCTATAATATCATTTTCTATGTTGATGGTATTGCCGGCTTTCTTTTTAAGAAGTGTGGTTTCACCGCCTGTGTGGGGAATGACTGATACTTTAAAATCCGATTCGCCGACAGCGGCAACCGTAAGGCTGATTCCGTCAAGACATACGGAACCTTTTTCAACGATAAATTTCATAATGGAAGGAGGGGCAGATATTGTAACCCATACTGCATTTTCCTCTTTTTTCATTGAAAGGATGGTTCCTGTACCGTCAACGTGTCCGCTTACTATGTGACCACCGAATCTGCCGTCCGCTGCCATTGCCCGTTCAAGATTAACAAAGTCCCCGGATGTGGCATTTTTAAGGCTGCTTCTGCGGACTGTTTCTGCCATAATGTCTGCAGTAAAAAAATCTTTGCCGAGAGATGTTACGGTAAGGCATATTCCGTTGACTGCAATGCTGTCTCCTACATTGGTATTCCGAAGGACTTTATGCGCTTCGATTTCTATGGAACCCGAATGACCGGAGACATGTAATTTTCTAATAATTCCCAATTCTTCAACAATTCCGGTAAACAAAAACATTACCTCCTGTATTCCAATAATATATCATCATCAAACTTTTCTACGTTAATAAGTTTGAAAACAACAGCATCTTTAATATCATCAATTCCAAGACCCTCCACAGGAGATTTGGCAAGGGCACCTCCGATTACCTTCGGTGCGATAAACACTTTGATTTCATTTACAAGGTCTGCCTGTAACATACTTTCGTTAAGTGTGCCACCGCCTTCAAGGAGAATACTGTCAATCTTCATATCATGTAAAACATACATTAATTCTGTTAAATTAACTTTGCCTGTCTCATCCGGAACCTGTAACACAGTAATTCCCAGTGCTTCAAGAGCCGATATTCTGTTTTGAGGGGCATTGCCGCAGGCAATAATCGTCTCATATTCACCGGCAGTCTGACATATCCTGCTGTTAAGAGGAATCCTAAGCTCACTGTCACATATAATTCTTACAGGGCTTCTAAGTCCTTCAATTCTTGTGTTAAGCATAGGATCATCTGCAAGCACCGTTCCTATTCCTGCCATAATGCCACGGTATTTGTGCCGCATTTTCTGGACTTCATTTCTTGAAAACTCATTGGTTACATATCTTGAGGAGCCTGTTCTGGTGGCAATTTTGCCGTCCATTGACATGGCATATTTCATAACCACATAAGGCGTTTTCTCTGTAATGTAATGAAAAAAAATGGGATTAAGTTCATCACATTCTTCTCTCATAAAATCTTCAATAACTTCTATGCCCTGGGACCTTAAAAAATCAGTCCCCTTTCCCGATACGAGAGGATTAGGGTCTCTTGAACCTATTACAACTTTGGTAATCCCGGCAGCAAGGATAGCTTCCGTGCATGGTGGCTGTTTGCCGTAGTGACAGCAAGGCTCAAGTGTCACATAAATCGTAGCACCTTTTGCATCTTCAGTAAGATTTTTAATGGCATTGCGTTCAGCATGTAAATCACCATAAATGGCATGATAGCCTTCGCCGATGATTCTGTCATCTTTTACAATAACAGCACCAACTAACGGATTGGGGCTTGTATAACCTGTTCCTTTTTTTGCAAGGCTTATAGCCTGCAGCATATAATCTCTGTCAGTCATAATTTCTCCCAAGTATATATAAAAAAAATAAAACCCTGAAATTACTTTCAGGGCACGACAATCTGATAACAGTTATATTATATCTTCTCTCATCCAGACTATACTGTCGGTACCGGAATCACACCGGTTCATGCCATCGGCTCGCAGACTTTACTGCCGGTAGGGAATCACACCCTGCCCTGAAGATTATTATCTTTTTCAAAACGGATTATATACTAACATAAATTACATGTCAACGGATATGTTATCTGTACGGTAAGAAAAAGGTGTTTTGCCATAGCTTTCTTTGAAGCTTCGTATAAAATAACTGACATTCGGAAATCCTGAGGATAACGCAACATCGGTTATGGAAATGTTGGTGGTATCAAGTAAATTTTTGGCGTACAGAAGTCTCATATGGTTTACATATTTTGAAAATGTAATATTAAAATGCTTCTTAAAATATCTGGAAATGTATTTTTCAGACATATGAAATTCGTCAGCAAGGTCTGACAGAGTGATTTTTTCAAGATAATTGTCATTAACGTATGTAATTATTTCTCTTCGCATATCAGAAGCATTAGAAGTCTTTTTTACCAGAATATCAGGAATGCTGAGGATATTTGATAATATTTCTAACAAAAGAATTTTACAGTCAAGCTGGTAAAATCCTTTTTCATACTTATTAATATATATGAGCTTTTCTAACAGGGAGATTATTTCCGCATAAATTTCACTATAAGGCAGGGAATGAGTCAGAATAACGTGGCTGCTTCTCATTGGTTTAAAAAGCATATTTTCCACATAGTCATTTGACTGGAAGGATATAAACTCCAACGGAAACAGAATCGTATAATAGTCGGCATTTAAATCATTAGAACCCATATAGTGAAGCTCTCCCGGATTGACTATGAAAAAGCTTCCACCGGTTCCCGTAAACAGTTCATTGTCAATAGTAATGTTAATCGAGCCGTTCCGTATATATATAATTTCCAGTTCGTCATGCCAGTGAATGGGAAACTGAAAAGCCGTCTGCTGGTTGAATACATGGTACTGGCTGTAGGGATAATCTTTTGTGCCGTGGTTGCGGTTCTCTTTAAGCGTAAGATACATACAGTCTCCTTATCTGATATAGAAATTATAGTTATATTATTATTATAACATATTGTTAAATGGGGATAAATAGTTTCAATTACAATTACCCTGGTAAAAAAAGTTGTATTGTGAACATATTCACTAGTTTTACGCTATTTTTTAGATTCAAGTCAGTCATTCTCAATCATTTTCAGTCATTCTCGTTTTTTTTCAGTCATTCTCGGTCATAGACGTTCATAAAAACCCCGAAAAAATACAAAATTTGCAATATTTTTACCATTTGCGCATAGCCTATTGTAAAAGATAATTTAAATGATAATATATGTATATGAAGACGTTTTCATTTACACAGCCAACAGAAAAAATATTGTCTGGGGCGATATTTTATTAATGTAGAAAGGAAATTAATTAAATGAAAAAAATAAGAACAAAACTGGTAAATATACTGGGTGTGGCATTACTTATGGCAATGATTACAGCAACGGGAGTGCGGGCAGCATCTGTAAATTGTACAGTACTTTTATACGAAAATTATACGGAGACTCCGAGAGACATTACAAGAACAAGAGATTATCCATATGTATCGGTGAAGTGCAATGCGGTATACCCATATCCAAATGAAACAGGTAAGGAAGATAATTATCACTGTATAAGAGCATATTTGAGGTTTTTTGACAGAAGTCTTTTGTCTGATACGGTAATACTGGATGAGAGAAAGGGATATTATAAGATATATATTTATGAAGGGAGACAGAGTGTAAGATCTTTATACCTTATCTTTACCGGAAATTCGGCTGCAAGTGCCAAAGCAGACGTGACATATAATGCAAATTAATTTTTGAAAAGAGTGTGATATTAAAAGTAGTCCTTATTATAGCAATGGTGGTTGTATTAACAGTCATCATTGCCATAAGTATGAATAAAATTGATAGTGAGTATGGGAAGTGTAGCATATTGCCTATACTCGGAAAGGCAAAGGGATATTTAAATGAAAAAGAAAAGAATAATAATCATATCAGCTGTGACTGTAGTAATTGCGGTAATTATAGTTGTGGCAATGAAATACAGAAAAAACCATAGGCGGATAATAGATAATAATAAGCTTGGTAATGTGTGGGTTGCACAGTTTTACAAATTTGATACGGATGATCTTCTTGATGAAAAACATGATATGGAAGGAATTTATGATAGTAAAAGTACCTATATACTTAAGATTAAGTGTACCAAAGATACAAAATTTGATTATCAGACCTGTACAGAATATGGACAGGTGGAAAAGATATTCAAGGGCGATGGGGAACTCAAAGAGGGCGATAATATTGTAATGGATTTTAGTGGGTATCATCTATTTACAAAGGAAACCGGAGTTGCAGATGGTATTGATGCAATCAATACCGGGTTTGTAAATTTTATGAAACCGGGAAGAGAATATCTTGTATTTATTAAAGAAAAGGTAGAAACCGAACTTTATGACTATGATGTATATACCATTGAAGGATTTACAATAGCACCGGTTTTTTGTTATGAAGATCTTGATAATGTAATTGTGCCAAAAGAAAGAGACGACCATTCAGTTCCGTATGAGCTTGTCAAGGATAATGAGGTTTTTATGGAAACAGAAGAACTTGAAAAAGAATATTATGATTTTAAATATAGGATAATTAGTAAATTTGATGAAGAATACAGAAAAAGCCACGAGTAAGGCTGGAAAGATATATGGAGGGAATTATGTCCAAATCAGTTAAGATGCAGATTAAGACCATTTTAGATAAGAAGATAGCGATAATTGTGTTCGTACTGTTGACGGTAATGGTTATAATCAATTTTTTTGGTAATTTAGTGAAATATGACGGTCAGCCCGTAGACACACTTATAGATCCGATGAGGATGCTTATGCTGTCTGCTGCAGACTATGATACTGCCAGTGTGAAATTTATCTTTTTACAGTTCTATCCGGTTCTTGTAATACTTCCGGCGGCGTTCTCATACGCATCGGATAAGACAAACAGAACGGATATATATCTTATTACAAGGTTTGATAAGAAGAATTATTACATAGGTAAATTTTTATCAGTATTTATTGTAACGTTTGTGGTGTTTTCGGTTCCGTTTATTCTCGAAGTTATATTAAGCATGATTGGGTTTCCAAGCGGGGCACATGGCAATTTTGAAAGCTCGGGATTGTATTCTGAAGTTTATATTTCAAGCATGGAAAAAATTATGTTTTTAGGGAGCTTCAAAGTATCATCTAAATTTTATGCGTTAATATCCATTCTGCTGTTTGCAATAATATCAGGAGTGTTGGCATCATTTGTGTTGGCAATATCCATATATGTCAATAAGTATAAAGTATTTTTACTTTTCCCTGTATATATACTTCTTTATGGACTTGGAGCATTGTATTCCATAATACCGGGAGCACAGACTCATACCAGCCATTTTGAATATTTTTCCCTGTTTGATTCCTCGCAGAAGAATCAGACATGGTTCTTATTAATTGTATTAATGGTATTTGCTTCGTCTGTGGTAATTATGCTCAGACAGACAAGAAAGGATACATATTAATGAGACAGATTGGTAAAGTTGTGGCATTAGCTGCATTTCTGGGATTGTTTCTTGGAATATCGTTTTTCGGACCATCAAAGGATATGCCGTTTTCACAGGTGGTAATTACTTACGCATTTCAATATTACCAGTTTGGCTATACAGATATTGTTTATATTACAACAAGAATGCTGCCATATTTATTATTTCTTTTTTTGTTTGGAACATATATATACAAACATTTCTGTACGGCAGGAGTATATGTGTTTTCAAGATGTGAGAACCGCCTGAAATGGATAGCAAAGGAAATAGCACAGTTGTTTGGATTCTGCGTATTGTTTACGGTTCTTATACCACTTTTTGGTATGGCACTGGCGTGTATGACTAACCATGTTACGTTTGGAAAAGCTGATATATACATATATTTTTACTATGTGGCAATCTATGCGCTGTGGCTGTTTTTTGTAACATTACTGGCGAATATGCTGGCAATCAGGTTTGGCGGGATGAAAGGGTTTGGACTTGTGGTTATAGGAATCTGCGTCTGCGTTGCATTGTTGTCATTGTGGGATAACAAAAAGGTATTTTCGCTGACAGTTGAGGATATGGAGGCGGCAAAGAGACATGCCATATATCTTAAATGCAATCCGATATCACACTTGTTTATATCGTGGCATTCATCATCTGATGAAATGGTTAGCCAATATATCAACATACTGGAAATTAATTTTAATCTCATGTTTTCAGTTGTAGTAATGGCAGTTGCTTCAGCGATAACGGCAATAGTTTCAATGATTTATATAAAAAAGGTTGACCTGATAATTATGTTAGGCAGGGAGGAAAATTAGGCTTATGAAATTAACAGTAGAAAATTTATGTAAAAAAATTAAAGACAGAGTTATTCTTGATAATATTAATCTTAACCTCGAAAGTGGTAATGTATATGGTTTTGTAGGGAGAAACGGTTCCGGTAAAACAATGTTATTCAGGGCTGTTTCAGGACTTATCAATATTGATTCCGGTAAAGTTATGCTTGATGAAAAAGAACTTCATAAAGATATGCAGGTTCTCCCCGATATGGGAATTATCCTTGAAAATGCAGGATTGTACTCAGAATTTACCGGAAGAAAGAACTTACAGATACTTGCAGACATCAGAAAAAAAATCACTCCGGAAGAAGTGGATGAGGCAATAGAAAGGGTTGGACTTGACCCGGGTGACAAGAGAACCTACAGAAAATATTCTCTTGGAATGAAGCAGAGAATTATTCTGGCACAGGCAATAATGGAACATCCGTCAATTCTTTTTCTGGATGAGCCGACTAATGCCCTTGATGAAGACGGCGTAAAAAAAATCCGCAATATCGTTGCAGAAGAAAAAGAACGGGGAAGTATCGTTCTTCTGGCAAGCCATAATAAAGAAGATATAGAAATGCTCGCTGATAAGGTATATTATATGGTAGACGGAAGAATCAGGGATAAAGGAGTAGAAGATTAGCAGAATTTTATAGTCATTTCAGTTAATTAGGTAGAAATAGTGTTATTTTTGGAAGAAAATATACAAGAATTAATCCATCCTACGATGTAAAATTGCTACAACGAGGTGATTAACAGTGGAAAAGAAAAAAACATTAACTACATTAGCAATACCTATATGTATTGAAACAATTTTATACATGATGTCCGGAATGGTTGATACACTTATGCTTTCAACTGTAGGAGACAGTGCCGTTGGTGCGGTAGGAACAGCCAATACCTACATAGGAATTTTTATCATTATGTTTGGCATTATTACATCAGGAATGACTGCAGTTATGACGCAGAATATCGGAGCGGGAAGAGACGGCGTTGCGTATCAGGCAAGACAGCTCGGAATGATATTTAACGGCGTTCTTGGAATTCTGTTAGGCGGATTTCTTGCTGTATATGCCGGAAAAATACTTGATGTTATAGGAATAGCGGATAATCTTAGACAGCCTGCCAACGATTATTTAAAGATTGTGGGAGGATTTGCCGTACTAAATGCACTCATACCTGTTTTTTCGGGATATTTAAGGGCATTTGGCCACACAAAGCAAAGTCTTGTTGCTTCTGCCATAGGAAACGTGCTTAATCTTATACTTAACGCAATATTCCTTATGGTATTTAAATGGGGCGTAAAAGGTGTTGCAATAGCAACTGTTATTTCAAGAATAGTTAACCTTGCAATACTTATTATTGTTTCAGGAACAAAGATAAAAGCAAAGCAGAATCCTGAGAGATTAAGAATCCGTGAAATATTTGTACAGATTATTAAAATAGGAATTCCATCTGCACTTGAAACTGTTTTATATAATGTGGCAATGACTCTTGTTACAAAATTTCTTAACCAGATGGACCCTGACGGACTTAATACAACGGCAAGGTCATATACAAGCCAGATTACCAATTTTTCGTATTGCATAGGAGCTGCACTTGCACAGGCTAATGCGATAATGACAGGCTGGCGTATCGGGGAAAAAGATTATGACGCTTGTGACAGACAGACGAGGAAAGCTGCAATATTCGGTGTTATATGTGCAGTATCACTTGAAACAATATTTGCATTGGCAGGTGGTGCGATTATGACGCTTTTTTCAAAAGACCCCGAAATGATTTCCCTTGTAAAAAAATTACTTACAATAGATATTATACTTGAGATAGGCAGAGTTACCAACCTGGTGTATGGAAATGCATTAAAGACAAGCGGAGACGCTGTTTTTCCTGCTGTGATAGCTGCAGTATTTATGTATGTGTGTGCGGTAGGCGGAACTTATTTCTTCGGAATACATATGGGATTATGTGCAATAGGTGCATATATAGGTCTTGCCATGGATGAATGTGTAAGGGCGATAGGTATGTATTTTAGATGGAAGAGTGGAAAATGGAGAAAGATGTCATTAGTTACAAAACAAGCGGGGTAATAATATGGAAAAAATGAGTGTCAACGGAAAAGATTATGAGATTCTTAAATTACTGGGACACGGAAAAGGCGGCTATTCATACCTCGCCACAGACGGAAGCCGGAATTATGTCCTTAAACAGATTCATCATGAACCATGCTCTTATTATACTTTCGGTAACAAAATAGAAGCCGAGAATGACAGGATGGAGGAAAAATATTTTTCACAGATAAAAGAAATGTGCAGTAAGTTATACCCTCTTAATCTTAATATTGATTATGAATGTAATAACTATATGGAAGAATGGAATTTTGAAAACTGGGGAATAAAGTACTGGTCAAAGACACCGGAGTTTTTGAAATACATTGAGGATCACAAATGATTATTTTTCTTACGAGCAGTCCCGGAGGGCACACATGGGAGCAGCCGGTAAAGCCGGTACCTCTTGATGAAAGCAACGGTTTTATTGATAATTTAAGAAAATTCTGGAAAAAGGACGCCAGAGTGCTTTTTATTGCATCAGACCCGGATAATTACGATAACAATGACTTTATGGCTGATATTTTTTGCAGGAACATACCTATGAGCGGACTTGGACTTTCGGGGATAGATGTTTGTGACAACCGTAAAGCAGATATAGACAAGGACACTCTGAACCGGTATGATTTTATAATTTTGTCCGGCGGACACGTTCCTACGGAAAATGCTTTTATTAAGAAAATCGGTTTAAAGCAGGCGTTAGAAGATTACCGAGGAATTTTAATGACGATAAGTGCCGGAACAATGAACTGTGCCGGCGAGGTATATGCAATGCCTGAACTTGAGGGCGAGAGCATAGATGTAAATTATAAGCGGTATCTTGAAGGCCTTTCGCTTACGGATATACAGGTGATTCCTCATTATCAGTATTTAAAGGAACGAAGCATTGACGGCAGCAGAATGATAGATGATATTGCAGCCGGTGACAGTTTTGGAAAAAAATACTATATGTTAAACGACGGAAGTTATATAATGATAAAAGACGGCGTTACCACCCTCTATGGAGAAGCCTATACTTTAAGTGATGGAGTGATAACAAAAATCTGTGATAATGACAGCTGTATAATTATATGAAACGAGGAAACCAGAGTGACAGACAGAAATATTTTTATGGAAACCCTTCATGAAGTTGCGGAGATTGTAAGAACATCAGCGGAAGCAATGAGCAGGGACGAGATATTATTTTACTTTAAAGATATGGATTTGACTAAAGAGCAGGAAAATATGGTAATAGAATACCTGCTCACGCCACATGACGAAGAAGCTGCGGAAGAACCTGAAGAGCCACAGGCAGTGGAGCCTTCCAAGGCTGAACCACAGGAGCTTACAGATTCCAGAGTTTTCCAGATGTATATGGAGGATATTGAGAGACTTCCTTCTTATACGGAAGATGAAATAAGGATGTCATATATTAATCTTTTGTCAGGCAAAGAAGAGGCAATAGATAAAATCACGGCCTTCTGGTATGGCAGAATAGTTGAAATGGCAAAAAATATGTTTGACGGAGCCGTTAATTTTGAAGATGTTGTGCAGGAGGGCAATGTAGCTTTATTTGTAAAGCTTAAAGAACTTCTCGGAACAAAGCAGGCGGTGGATGTTGAGGAAGAATTATCGGACAGCATATCATCAGCCATGAAATCATATATTTCCGAAATTACGGGAGAAGAGGACGGCGAGGAAACTATAGCCGGCAAAGCCAACCTTGTAAATGAGGCCGTAAAATATCTTGAAGAACATAACGGCACAACCCCTGATAAAAATGAAATAGCTGAATTCACCCACCTTACAATGGAAGAATTATCAGACATTATGGACATTATGAAAAAGGCTGAAAAGAAGGGAAAATAACATTGAAACTTTATCTTGCACCTATGGAGGCTCTCACAGGATATATATTCAGAAATGTGTATAACAGATATTTTGGAGATGCTGACAGATATTTTACACCGTTTATTGCAAGCAGAAAACTTAACAGCAAAGAAAAAAATGACGTGTTGTCTGAACACAATCAGAATATGGACGTAATTCCTCAGATTCTTACAAATAAATCTGAGGAATTTTGTTACATTGCATCAAGACTTAAGGAATATTATGGTTATGAGGAGGTTAATCTTAATCTGGGGTGTCCTTCGGGAACCGTTGTGGCAAAAAACAGGGGTTCGGGTTTTCTTGCCGTACCGGACGAGCTTAACCGCTTTTTTGAAGAGGTCTTTAGCAGGACGGACGTAAGGATATCGGTAAAGACCAGAACTGGCGTAGAGAATAACGAAAACTGGGAAAATATTTTAAAAATATACAATGAGTATCCTATTTCAGAGCTGATTATTCACCCACGCTGCCGCAAGGATGGGTACGGCGGAAAGCCGAATCTTGAGGATTTTAAGAAAGCTGTTTTGATAAGCCGTCATTCTCTGTGCTACAACGGAGACATTAACAGCGTCGAGGATTATAATGCGATTACAAAGGAATTTCCTACAGTTGATAAAATAATGTGCGGCAGGGGAATCCTTATGAATCCGGGACTTTTTTCGGAAATCAAAGGCAGCAGGAAAGCCTCTCCTGAGACTTTATATAATTTTGCCAACGACCTTTACAAGGGCTACAAAGAGATAATGTCAGGGGACAGAAACGTACTTTTCAAACTGAAGGAGTTCTGGATATATTTTTCAAAAAACTTTGAAGAGCCTGACAAAGTGTTGAAAATGGTCCGCAAAGCCGACACCTGTATCCAGTACGAAGTGGCGGTGGGGAGAATTTTTGGTATTTAATATTAAAAATAATGGAATAAAGTAATGTTGAAGGAGTTTTAAAATGAAATTTGAATATGGAAGATTGTCAGAAAAAA
>ENA-OPKX01000037-OPKX01000037.1-human-gut-metagenome-genome-assembly--contig:-NODE-37-length-48824-cov-3.476635_pt1 | contig 48824 bp, 59 predicted proteins | sample MGYA00241791_ERZ501709 | MGnify/ENA primary metagenome ERZ501709 (study PRJEB25962, sample SAMEA2042091) | human gut metagenome | biome: human gut; feature: human-associated habitat; material: faeces...
GGAAATGATTGAAGATAATAATTCAGAAATAGAGGTAACAGAAACAATATGTAAAATAGAAGAGTTAATAGAGGGTTTAATAGAAAAAATAGATAAGAATATGTCAAAGGAGAGTGTTGCAAATGTTTAAAAGTCAAATAAAATCATTAACAGATATGTTTGAAAAATTAGCAGACCAAATAGAGGAAATGGAAACTGAATTAAAAAATAAAAAACAAGAACTTCGTGATATAAAACAAGGTTTAGATAGTTTAGAGCGTATTCAATCTAAGTATGATAAACACGAAGATGATGAAGTTATAGAGTGCGAAGAGTAGTCTTTTTATATAACGAGCTTCTTGATGAGGAATACCAAAAGAAGCTCAAACTACCACTTGAATTTATATGCTTTGGGTACATAGAAGGTGCGATAATGTATGATATTAAAGGAAAATATTATGCAGTAAAAGAAAATGAATTAAAAAAGACAAACAAATACAACAGAGTATATGGTGCTTTGTACATACTTCACAACTCTGAACACTTTTTAAGAGTACTTGATGCGTCTATGACCTGCTCCAAAGGGTTTATAGGTAAAAATCATAAACTAGATTTATTCCATAGAACTAAAAGTAAAGCAGTACCAATACATTTTAAAAGTGTTGAAGAGTTTTTAAAAATGAAGTATAATGAAGGAGAAGGGTTGGATATAATTACCTATTTTGCCAACCCAAACAATGAGTTAATTAAATCCAACGTGTTAAATACTGTTAGAAACAGAGAAGTGTCAGGACTTGATATAAATAATTTTATAAATTTACTATTAAAGGAGAAAACGTGATGAAAGAATTAAACAATGCTATGAATTTACAAATGTTCGGAGGGTGGGATGAAGTATTAAGAGACCCTCAATCAAACACAGGAAAGACTGAATTTACTAAATTAACAAATGGATTAACAGAATTAAGATTTTTAGATGGAGAACCATTTGTAAGATGGGCACATTGGATAGCACAAGCAAAAAGAAATGTATCTTGTTTAGGAGCAGAATGTCCAATATGTAATGCAATAAAAGCATCAAAACAAGCAGGAATAAAACCTCAATATTCAAGTAACAGAAGATTTGCTATGCACGTATTAAACTTAAAAACAGGTAATGTTGAAATATTAGAACAAGGAAAAACATTCTTTACTCAATTACATGCTCTACACGAAGAGATAGGAGATATAAGAAGTTATAATATAAAAGTAAAAACTCAAAATGCAGGAAGTACAGACGTAACTTATACATTATTACCTTGTACACCGTCAGAATTAACTGATGAACAAAAAGAATTATGTAAAGATTTAAAAGCGTTTGATGAAATATTTAAAAAACCTACAAAAGAACAAGTTTTAGGATTAATGAGTGGAAAAAGTCCAGAAGAAGTATTCTCTAACAAATCATCAGAAGAAGATGAAGAGATAGGTTTATAATAGATGAGCCAAGATAGTAAAAAAATAGGGACAAGTGCAAAAGAGCTTGTCCTTTTATTTTATGATAAAACTGGACTAAAATTCACGAATAAAGATATAATGATTGCAATTAAAAATGCTAAAAACTTGTTAAATGTAGGTTACACTTATGATGAGATAAAAGACACAATAGAATACTGTGTGGCTAATCCACCAGAAAAAGGTATATATTCGTTTGGTTTTATAGTATATGAAATAAATAAAGTATTAGCTTTATTAAAGGCTAAAAACAAAAAGATACAAACAACACAAGCGATAGATAAAAATAAATTCTCTGATTATGGATTATCACAAGTAAGTAACAGAGATAAAATGAAACCTAGAGAGGTAAAAGTAGACACAAGTATATTTGACTAAAAGTTAAGGGGTGATTAAATGGTACACATAATCAACAACCCTACAAGTGAACGTTCATTACTTAGCCTTTGTCTAAATGATGCAGATTTATTAGTGGAGGTGGAGAATAACGAAGTGTTCTCTCAACACTTCACTATACCTGCTCACAGACATATATTTACGGCTATGATGTATTTGTATTCTAAGGGGATGAAACCTTCGGCTCTCGCTATAATGGAAGTTATAACAGATAAGAAAGCGAAGGAAGATATTGAGAATTTTGGTGGGTTAGGTTACTTAGAAGATATATCTATGATGAGTATAGATAGAAGTAACTTAAAAATATTCTGCGATAAAATAAAACAAACATATGCAAGAAAAGAGTTATATGATGTATGTGAAAATGCGAAAAACTTTATGTTATCTGATGAGAGTGAAAAACTAAATCCTGGCGAGTTAGTTGGAAAGATAGAAAACAAGATAACTGAAATAGCAAACAGTGCTATAAACGAAACATCAGTATATAAAATGGGTACTGATTTGGAAAAAAGGTTGGAAGAACGTGCAAAAAGACCTACACTTGTTGCAGGACTTCAAGTAGGTTGGACTGTTTTTGATAGAGTTACAAATGGTGGTCAAGCAGGAGATTTGATTATAGTTTGTGCTAGAGCAAAAATGGGAAAATCAGTAGTGCTTTCAACTTGGGCAAAGAACTTTGCAATAAGAGATGATTTACCTGTACTTTATATAGATACAGAAATGACAAGTGAAGAACAAGAAGATAGAATTACTTCAATGATAACAGGCATACCTGTTCACGAGATAGTAACAGGACTATTTGCAGTTGATACGGAATATGGGACGAGCCAAGAAAAAATAGCGAAAATTAAGGACGCAGTTAAACAAATCAAGGACGCACCATACTATCACGTATATATGCCTAACTTTAGTGCAGAAAAAGTTATTGCTCTTGCTAAACAATATAAATCTAAATATAACATACAAGCGTTATTTTTTGATTATATAAAAGTACCAGCAAGTCAAGGTGGCTCTCTACAACAAATAAAAGAGTACCAAGCATTAGGTTTTTTCACATCAACACTAAAAGATATTGCAGGACTTTTAAAAATACCTGTTTACTCGGCAGTTCAAGAGAATAGAAATGATGAGAAAGGTATTGAGAAGGGTGCTAGTAACGTAGCAGGTTCAGATAGAATATTACAACTTGCTACTAAATTAATGTTCTTATATGCTAAGACAGACGAACAGATTGCAAGAGATAGTATATTACTTGGTAATAGACAAATCAAAATAGCATATCAACGTAATGGAGAAAGTGATGTTGCTCCAATAAACTTGCAGTTTGATAACCAAATTGTTACAATAAGAGAAGTATAAAACAAAAATGAAAAGGAGAAAATAAAAATGATGAATGATATAGTAAAGATAAAAATGGAAATGGAAATAAAAGGAAATGAAATAGATTTAAACTTTGGAATGGCTATACAAGAACAGATAAATAAAGATTTAACTAAAAAGGAAAGAGAAGAGATAGGAAGATTATCTGTGGAGATATCAAAAATAGTAGGTAAAGCAGTAAGAAGAAAGATAGATGAAGAAATGGAAAGAGATGAAAGAATAGATAAGTTATTTGATAAGACAAAAGATGAATTATATGAACATTTATCAGAAGGAGATAAAAAGAAAGTAGATGAATTTAGAAAGAAGTTAGATAATTGTAAGACACTTGAAGATGCTTTGTTACTAGCGATGGAAGAATTAGAAAATGAATTAAAATAGGAGGGGTTAATATGGATGCAGTAGGTGTTATAAAAGAAAATATGAACGTAGAGCGTATACTCAATCACTATGGAGTTGATTTTCAGTATTATGGAGAGTTTATACGTTCTGCTTGTCCTATACATAAAGGAGATAATCCTACTGCGTTCGTTGTTAATGAGGAATTTCTTTGGGCTTGTCATACCAATTCTGAATGTGGAGTTGGTGATGTTTTTACATTTGTAGAAAAAGTGGAAGATGTGCCTTTTCCACAAGCAGTAAAGATAGTGGCTCAAATACTTGAAATAGACATAGATAACCTCATCATAGCAGAACGCAAAAATGACTATTTAAAAGAAGTTGAAAGATTTATGAAGTACATCAAATCAAAGAGAAGAATAAAGAAAGTTATAGAGGAATACACACCTAAAGCCGAAATGAGTTCTGTTAAGAGTTTCAGAAACTTTAATGAAGAAACTTTAAGACATTTTGATTTGAGATATGCAAAAGAAATCGAGGTTGAGAAGAAAAGTGGAGGGATATTCACACTCTACGAAAGACTTGTCATACCTATAACTATAGATGATGTAAGAATTGGTGTTTCACTTCGTAAAATACGTGCAAAAGATAACCCTAAGTGGTTTCACGCACCACACACAATGGAAACAGGACAGATATTATACAATATAGACTCTTGTAAGGGTTATGGAGAGGTAATAGTGTGTGAAGGTATGTTTGATGTGTGGCGTTGGTTTGAGGCAGGTTATGAAAATGCAGTATGTACATTTGGAGCACATTTAACAGAAGAGCAATACAGAATATTATTAAGAAGTGGAAAAGACGTTATATGGAGTTATGACGGAGATGAAGCAGGTCTTAATGCAACGAAAAAAGCAATAGATATGATGCGTTATAAAGCAAATCAATGGGTTATAAAAATGCCAGACGGTGTAGACCCAGGAAGTTGCGAAATACAAGAATTAAAACGATTATATGAACAGAGGGAGAAGATATTATAATGAGTTGTTTTATATGTAATACGTGCGATTGGTACAAAAATAATTATTGCACAAACCGTGATAGCGAGTTTGTTGATATGAAAACAGAAGGTACAGACACGTGTGGTAACTACTACCCTGCGTTATCAATAAACATAGAACCTGCGTTTTTAACAAGCAAAGAAACAATTAATCATCCAAATCACTATAATATAGGTGGGATAGAAGTTATAGATTTTATAGAGTCTTGGAATTTAGGTTTTTCATTAGGTAATGCAATAAAATACATAGCAAGAGCACCTTACAAGAATAATGAGTTAGAAGATTTGAAAAAAGCTCATTGGTATATAGATAGAGAGATACAAAGACTTGAAAAAAATACCAAATAATAGTATAATATAATCAACAAAACATACTTGGAGGAATTTTATGAATACAATATGGTTTTTATCAAAAGAACGTAACTTACTAATATGTGGTTTCAACAGAATAAAAAAAGAAGATAACACAACAGAACTATGGGTTAAAGAAGTTGACGGAGGGTCAAGAAAAATAGCCACAGGACAAGAAGCCATAAATCTTGAACAAGCCTTACTAGACATAATATGGGGTGGTTTTCCATCAATAATAACAGACGGTAACGGAAATTTCGCAACAAATATAAATATACAAAATAATCAAGAAGCAGAAGAAGTAGAGTAATCTACTTCTTTTTATTAGGAGGAATATAAAATATGAGAAAAATACTATCAATAGGGATAATAATAGCAACATCTTTTTTAATAGGGTGTGGAACGAATAACACAATAGAAGCAAAAAATTATGTTGATTTTACTAGAATTGGAAAAGATTATAATTTTGATATATATAAAGATGAAGAAACTGGAGTTCATTATATTAAATATAGTGATAATTATGGAGTTGGTTTATGTCCTCGATATAAAATAGACGGAAATTTATATACAGACTAGGAGGAGTATTATGAACATATGTGAGGCAACAGTACTTTGTGTAGCAATTATATGTATAACAATAGTAAATGTGAAAAAGTATTGATATGTGTAAAAAGATATATAAAAGATTTCCAATCAAGTTATGGAAAAATGAATGTGGAGAATGTTGTGCCGAGTGTGATTATTTTGATATGTGCGGATATGGATGTTATAAACAAGAAGTAACGTGCAATCAATGTGAATATAAGGAGGAAGAAATATAATGGTTAAAGGATTTGGACATTTACACGTCCACACAGAATACTCAACACTTGACGGTATGAGTAAAGTAAAAGAGTTAGTAAAACGTGCAAAAGAACTTGGACAAGAGTTCATAGCAATTACAGACCACGGAAGTATGGGTGGACATTACGAGTTTGAAAAGATATGTAAAGAAGAAGGTATAAAACCTATTCTTGGATGTGAGTTTTATATGAGTAAAGGCGATACTGCGTGTAAAGAAGATCAAGGTTATCACATCATAGTATTTGCTAAAGACCAAATAGGACTTCAAAACTTATATAGGTTACAAGCTAGAGCGTTTAAAGAAAACTTCTATCGTAAACCTCACGTTAATTTTAAAATGCTATCAGAATTAAAAGAAGGACTTGTAATAAGCTCTGCGTGTATAGGTGGTGTAATTGGTCAATTAACGCTTGATAACCCCTCAGAAGCGAAACTAGAAGCTCAGAAGTACAAGGATACGTTTGGTGATGATTTTTATTTAGAGATACAACCAAATGATATACAAGACCAATGGATTATGAACAGGGAAGTAATGAAAATAGCAAAAGAGTTAGATATAAAGTTAATAGCAACTAATGATATACATTATGTACTTAAAGAGGATGCTAAAATACACGAAGTATTACTTGCTCTACAAGTTGGTCAAAAGATGAATAGTGAGAAAAGATTTAAATTCCCAACTAACGATTATTGGTGCAAATCAACAGAAGAGATGATAGAAACATTTGTAGGTTATTCTGCTAATGAGAAAGTATATATAATGGAGTCTATTTTAAATACTGCCGAGATAGCAAACAAATGTAATGCAAGTGTTATAAAAGGTAATTTCTTACCACATTATCCTAAGTTAAATGGTATGAGTGAAGATGATTACTTAGCAGAGAAAACTTGGGAAGGGTTTGAAAAGAAATATCCTAAAGATTATCCTAATCGTGCTCAAATCAGAAGAGATATATTAAACGAACTTCAAGTTATAAGTGAGACAGGTTACTCTGGTTACTTTATAAATGTTGCTGATTATATCGTTGATGCGAGAAAGAATGGTGTATTAGTTGGAGACGGTAGAGGTTCTGGTGCAGGAAGTAAAGTTGTTTATTGTATGGATATAACTAATGTTGACCCTGTTCCACATAACTTACTATTTGAACGTTTCTTGGCACACGGAAGAGTACCAGACCTAGATGTTGACTTTTCAGACCAAGAACACGTATTTAAACATTTACAAGATTTACACGGTATGGATAATGTAGCACGTATAAGGGCTTATGGTACATTATCTTGTAAAAACGTTGTAAGAAAAGTGTTAAATGCTTTTGATTTTAGTCAAAAAGACATAGCAATAATAAGTGGTTCTATACCTAAAAGACTTGATGTAACTGTTGAACAAGCATACAATGAGTCAAATCAATTTAAAAAGCTTATGGATGATAACGAGTTTATAGCTTCTTGTATAAGAAGATTAGAAGGAGTTATATCTCACGAGTCTAAACACGCAGGAGGGTTTGTTGTATATAATAACTTAACATCACTTACTCCTTGTGCGTATGAAAATGACCACGCAGGAAATAGAACAATACCTGTTGTTCAATTTGATAAGAAAGAGATAGAAGCGTGTGGTTTCTATAAAATGGACGTGCTTGGTCTTGAGAACTTAACTACTGTTAGGTATGCTCTTGATATGATAAAAGAAAACGAAGGCATTGACATAGATTTAGATGAGATTGATTTTGAAGATAACGAAGTTTACGATATGATAAGTAGTGGTGATGTAAGTGGAATATTCCAATTAGCAAATCAAGGTGCTATGATAATGGAACAAAAACCCAAGAAATTCGAGGATTTAATAGCGATAAATGCGTTAATAAGACCTGGAGTTGGAGACTTTAATGAATACGTTGCAAGACGTAATGGTAAGAAGTTTGAAATACATAAAGACAGAGAATGGTATATGAAAGATACTGTTGGTCTTGTGACGTATCAAGAACAATTCTTACTCGATTGCAAGACGTTTGCAGGGTGGGATATAGCTTTTGCAGATAACAATATAAGAAAAAATAAGAGGATAAAAGATGATACAGAAATACGTGATAAGTTTATTCGTGATAGTGTTTCTCGTGGATATGATAGAGATTTCATTGAGAAAATATGGCAAGAAATAGAGGACGCTGTTAGTGGAGGATACTCATTCAACAAATCACATTCTACTTCATATGGAGTATTATCGTACAAAACTGCGTGGTTAAAGTGTCATTACCCTGTGTATTGGTACGCATCACTTCTAAACTCTGAGATAGGAGACCAATCCAAAGTAGAGTCTTTAATTGCAGAGTGTAAAAAGAAAAACATAAAAATACTACCACCAGACATAAATAAAGGTAGTTATAGATTTGAAGGGACTAAAGAAGGTATTAGAATACCTATAAACTATCTAAAAGGTATAGGAGAAGATGTAGTTAAATATATACAAAAAGAACTTGTACCTATATCATCATTTGAAGATATGTTAGATAGAGGTATTAAGAAGTACATAAAGAAAAATGTTGTAATGGCTATGATAAAAGCAGGTATATTTGATTTTGAAAATGAAAATAGAGAGCATTTTATGTGGGTCTACAATATGAGAAATCGTAAGAAAACAGATATTAAAAATGGAGTAGAGTGTGAACACTTACCTTATGATGAGAAAATAAAGATGCAATGGGAACGTGATGTATATGGAATGTACTTATCAAAACATCCACTTGAAAACTATAACGTAAGAAGTATAGTTGATTATACAGATGATATGGTTGCTATACAAGTTGTAGAGGTTACAGAAATACGTGAGCATATGCAGAAAAATGGTAAGATGATGTGCTTTATGACAGGTTCAAATCAACACGGAGCTTTAAAATGTTTAATATTTGCAAACACTTGGGAGTGCCAAGATATAAAAGATAAAGCAAAAGAAGGAAACATATTACTTGTCAAAGGTAAAAGAAGTGGTAATGACTTAATAGTAAATGATTTGGAGTTAATGAAAATATGATAACATTTATAGTTGGATTAATAACAATGATAATTATACTAGCAATAGGAGTTGGTTGCTTATTTATTGTAGATAAAATAGGTATTGAAATGACAATTCTAGCAGTTATGGTATGTATAATGTCATATATATTAGGTATTTTGGTATTAGGTAGTTTTTAAGAATTAATAAGATAATGGGAGATTGAAAATGAGTAAATGTAAATATTGTGGAGAAGAATTTAAACCAAAACAAGGAGTAGAGAAATTCTGCTCCAGAGAATGTTGGGGAAAAAGTAGAAGAGTAAAAGATGTAAAAATAAACTGCCCAACTTGTGGAGATGAATTTGAAATAAAACCATATTTGATTAAAGAAGGAGTTAAAAGATTTTGCTCTAAAAAATGCTATACAAAGTATAGAACAAAACATAAATACGAAGAAAGAATATGCGAGTATTGTGGTGAGACATATAAAGTGTATTCTAGTAGAAAAAACAGATATTGTAGTACAGATTGTGCTAATAAACATAGATACAATGTAAAGATAGAGAGGGAATTCGATGAGTTATTGCAAGATATGTAAAACAGAACTAACTTGGGAAAACAAGACCCTATGCGTTAAATGTGGGGTCGAGATATGTGAGGATTGCTCCACAAAAAACAAGTTTAAATGCGATAAATGTGCAGACAAACAAAAGATAAAGATACCAGATGTGATAAGACGTTCATCAATAGAAGATTATAAATCTTGTCCGTACTATTTTAAACTACACGTTATAGACGGTAATGAACCTAAACAAAATGTACTTGCTAGATTAGGTAGTGATTTACACGATTTATATGAACATATACAACGTGGTGATGTGAGTATAGAAGAAATGGAAAGTCAATTAGATTGGATTATGTCTCACATCGAAGAAGATTATCCAGAAGAAGATATGCAAAGAGTGTGGGAAAGGGCTAGAACGTGTAATAACTCGTTTATAAACCTACTACCAACACTTACTAACAAAGCTATACAGTATGAGGAACGTATAAACTTCTCAATAGGTAAAGATATACCACAAGTTACAATAGCTTATGATAGACTTGAGGAAGATGAAAATGGAGACCTTCATATAGTCGATTGGAAAACAGGTAAAGTAATGAGTGGTAAGAAGCTAACAACAGACCTACAACCTGCTCTATACTTAAAAGCAGTAGAAAGTAAATATGGAAAAATGCCTAAGAGCTTTAGGTTGGTTTACGTAGGTGATGTTGATAAAAGTGGTAAGTACAAAGAGCGTGTATTTGAGTCAATAGACGGTAATAAGTTTGTTTGTAAAGTAGGTAAAAAAGAATATATACAAGACATAAATGAGCAAATAAAAATAGTTCAAAAACTATTTGCACAAATCAAGCAAGGTAAGTTTTCAATACCTACTAAACCAGATTATTTTAAGTGTAAAATGTGTGATTTCAAATCAAAAGGATTATGCAACGGTAATGATGTGCAAAATTGGATAAATATTAATGAGGAAAGGCAGAAATACGGATGGTAAAAGTAAAAATATTAAAAAATGGAGATACATTTTGGTTAGAAAGTAAAGTAAATAATTTTATAAATGATAATAAAATAGAAATTATAGATATAAAATTTGAAGCAGAAAATAAAATGTATTATGCAATGGTAATGTACAGAGAAAGACAAATAAATGGATAAATAACTTAGGGGGAAAATATGAATATAATAAATACAAAAGAAATAGCACAAGAAATAAAGGATGCGTTTAAGGCTTCAATGACAAAAGGCATTGCTCCTAAATTAGTTATATTACAGGTTGAAGGAGATAAAGCATCAGACTCTTATGTTAAAAACAAAATTAAATTAGGTAAAGAGTTAGGTATAGAAGTTGAACATACGCTATTAAAAAACGATATACCACAAAGAGATTTAGAAATGATTATAGAGTATTACAACACAGATTGTGATACAAATGGTATAATAGTTCAATTGCCACTTCCAAAACACTTAGACGAGCGTAAAACTCTTGATACTATTGATGTGGAGAAAGACGTAGACGGTCTAGGTACTAAACAAATAGGTAGATTAACTACTCAAAACGGTAAAATAATGTACCCTTGTACTGCTCTTGGTGTTTTAAATATGTTAATTCACATCACAGAATTAGAAGGAAAAGATGTAGTAATAGTAAACAGAAGTAATTTAATAGGTAAACCGCTTCAAATAATGCTTACAGATGAAAATGCAACTGTTACAATGTGTCATTCAAAAACTAAAAACTTAAAAGAGAAGATGCAAAACGCAGATATAGTTATAACAGGTATAGGTAAAGCTAAATTCTTCGATAAGAGCTATTTCAAAGACGGACAAATAATAATAGATTGTTCTATGAATATGTACGAAGGTAAACTTTGTGGAGATGTAAAAATTGAAGATTTAGAAGAGCTTGATGTGTTAGTAGCATCTGGAACGGGTCATACAGGAGTAATGACAGTTTTATCACTTATGTACAACACTTTAATGGCGAAAATGTGGGGGTAATAAAATGGAGTTTAAATTAACAAATCACGAAATAGAAAAGATAAAGAGTGCATATCTTAATGGAGAAAAACAAATAGATATAGCGAAAAAATACGGAATAACACAAGGACACGTATCAAGTATAATAAGTGGAAGAAAAAGGAGTGATATAAAGTTGAGAAAATTAGAAGGTATAACTAAAATAAACATAACTAAAGGCGACGGTTATATGAATATAGAAGTACACGGACATAACGAGGACAGTATAACTTGTGCAGGTATAAGTGCTATAATACAAACGTGTGAATTAGGGCTTAAAGCATTGGCAGAAAATAGAAAAAATGTTATAATTAAAGAGTACGAGCAAGATATTTGCGATATGTAGATTATAATATTGGAGGAATAATATGAGAACAGTTTTTACACAAGAAGAATTAAACGAAATGAGACGCTTACAAAGAAAATTAGACACAAGAGTAAAAAAAGAAAATGATATACCTGCGGACGCTAACCTAAATATAGAGAAATTCTTAGCTTTAAAAACAGAATTATTTGAATTAGCAAACGAGATAGAAAGTTTTAAATATTGGAAGAAAAACAAAAATAAAACTAATCAACTAGAAGAAGCATGTGATGTACTACACTTTATACTAAGTATAGCAATAGATAATAGAGTTGAATTAGTAGAAGAAAAGCAACCAGGCGATTATAATACAGATGAATATGATATGAATGATTTAATCGGTATGCTAGATTGTATGATAAGCGATATGTTTATCGAGAAAGATTGGGAAGATTTAAACCAAATATTATTGGTATTAGGAGTAGTAGTTAATAAGTGTGGATACGATATAGAAGATTTATACAAGTGCTATAAAGACAAAAATAAAGAAAATCACAAAAGACAAGATAATAAGTATTAAAAATATAAAATAGCTCGTGTACCAAGATGTACAAGGAGTTCCTAGCATCATTAAGGTGTTGCTTGAATAATTAATCAAATAATAAATTAAAAGCCCTTAGAATTGCTCCTAGAGCGTCTAAGGGTTATTATATAGGGGGGAAGATGAAGAAAAAAGAATGGACATTAGAAGAAGCTAAAGAAGATTATAAAAAACGTAGAAAAAAACATAGAAGTTGTAAAAATTGTAAATTTGCACATACATATGAATATATAAGTTGTGAAGTAATAAATGTATTAAAAAAAATATATTTTCCAAGATTAAAAGCAAAATTCTGTAGATATTACAAATAAATGGGGGATGAAATGAGTATGGACGACTTAATAAGATTAAAACCTAAATACCCAAATCAAGAATTAAACATAGTGATACCTCTTGGGGTGAGTGTAAACCACCTTTATATGTTTAAACGTGGTAGAAGGTTTATGACGAAAAAAGGTCAAGATTATATGCAAAAGGTGATGATGATTGTAGATAATGCAGTCAAATCACAAAATTACAAATTAGAAGAAGAAGGTGTGTGGTTAGTATGTGAATTAACGTATTACTTCCCAGATAAACGTAGAAGGGATTGCCACAATATGCACAAAATAGTTATGGATGCACTAGAACACGTAGCGTTCAAAGAAGATAGGTGGGTTTTAGTACGTGATATGCACGTAAGTTTAGACAAAGAACTACCGAGAATAGAAGTAAAATTATACCCAGAAAAGGTATGTGGACAAAAACTTGTCAAGTCTTTTTAGTAAATCTGTGGATAAGTTTTTTTCGACAAAGCTACACACAAGTAATTGCAACGTGTGTAGCACTTTTTTATGTTATCCAAAACCTGTGGATAAGTTGTTAATATCTGTGGATAACTCTGTGGATAACATATGTGGACAAAAAACCTATGCTATAATGTATTTGGGGGTAGGGGGTTAAGAAACGTGTTAATAACGTGTAACAAACTTAACTCAATACTTCCTTCCCTGTAAACGAGTTTATCGAGTTTACAACAACGAAGTTGTTTAGAAAGGTTTTAAGTATAACTATGCGTATATACGCACAGAGCGTTGACACTGGGTCATTTTCAAATCAAAGATTTAAAAATAAAAAGGAGAAAAGTAATGAACAGGTTTAGTTTTACGAGATATGAGGATTTAGTTAATGATATTGATTTGTTAGTAAAGGAGTTAAAAGAACGTAATAAAGACGATTATACAAACGAAGAAGTACACTCTATATCGTGCGATATAATAAGTGTAGCAAACTCCCTAAATATGTGTTTAATACATTATTATAGAAGAAATAAATAATTCTCTGTTGATTTGATAAAAAACAGAGTTTTTTTTGTGCACTTTTTACTTGGAAAATATTGACATAGGAGAAAAGAACGTATATAATTAATACTGTAATAACATTTAATCGTATGTTGTTGCACCTCCTTATTAGCGATTATATTTTTTTTAAAGTAAAACTATTGTTTCTGTAATGTTAAATGGATCTATTCACTTCTAACTGATTTAAAGAGAAAATTCAAACATTTACCTCCTTTCAGCTAAGTGCGTTGGGTCGAAACAACGCACTTTGAAATTATATTCCACGTCAACAGAGGTTTTTACCTCTTTTATATAGGGGTGTGGTGTAATGGTAACACAACGGTCTCCAAAACCGTAGACGTGAGTTCAATTCTTACCACCCCTGCCAATGGTCGTAAGACCAAATATAAATTTTTAAAAATAACATTTTATTATCATTAAAAACTATTTTGTAAAATTTTTATTATGTAGTATTTAAAATGTTGGTGTAACTCAAATAGCGTAAATCGTGAACGAGTAGACAAACACCTCGGTACGTGTATAAACTACCAAGACACCAACGTAATTTTTCAAATAATATCAACACATTAAAACATTAAAACTATATATAAGTTCAGAACAAAAAGACGAGTACCCAACTACTCGTCTCTTTTTTATTCTATTCTTGGAAGTATATTAACGATGCTTCTATACCTTTTGATTTGAGTTCTTCTTGTCTCTTAATAGCGTTATTCTTATCCTTATAACTACCCACTAAAACACGATAGAAGCCATTCTTAGGCGTTTCAACAACGTCAGTTATAGTTTTATCTAATATACCTTCTACAATCGCTTTAGCGACCTTTCTAGGGTTTTTTAAATATACATTCATATCATCTCTATCATCTATAAAGCAAGTCTCTATTAATAATGCAGGTGCTTTAGTATGTTTAAGTACATATGCGTTATGTGTTTTAACTCCTCTATTTTTAAGACCTACATTTGCGATTTTCTTTACTATTCTTTCTGCGTAAGGTTTCGCTTTACTTGACATAGAGTGTAAAAGTACTTCTGTACCTGTTGTACGACCATCACCCTTCACATCATTAACACAAGCGTTAAAGTGTATTGACACGAATAAATCTAGTGGTTGTTTATTAGCTTTATTAACTCTATCTATAAGTTGTTGAGCATTGTTACTTGATTTGTCTACTGTACAATCGTAAATAGTATGACCTTCTTTTTTAAGCATTTCTATTACTATTTTACCAAGTTCTCTAGTTAAGTTTTGTTCTTTGTAACCACAACCTTGAGAACCCGTTCCTTCTCCACTTAATGTATGACCCATATCTATTCCTATTTTCATATTAAATCTCTCCTTTTATAAGTTTTTTAAGTTCTTCATTTTCTTGCTTTAATTCTTGTACTGCTTTCCATAGTGTAGAAATTGCAGATGTATAATCTACACTCGTATTTATTTCGTTTTTATCCTCATCATATTCAGTCTTTACAACTTCGGTTGATTTGTCTATGGCTTTTGTGGTTGGTATAGGGTTATATAACCTTAATCCATCTTTAGTTTCTATTACATCTATACTATTTATCTTATCAAAAACAGAATTGTTTGATATAACCATAGGTTCATTTAAAGACATTCTAGTTGCCGAATATAATATTCCTGCATATAGTGGTGAAGTAGCTCCATTGGCAGTTAAAAAGTGAAAACTACCACTAGAAGGAGATGCCATAATTCCTGATCCTAATCTAAAGTGGTCGCAATTTACATTCCCACCATGCGGTAAAAATATTACTCCTCCTGCAATAAATGAACTTCTCAATCCATTATATATAAAGTGTATTGAACCTGTATCTGTAAATGCTATAGAAGAGTTTCCACCTCTTATATAATCACAAGTAATATTTGTTTCAAAGATAGGTACATATAGTGAACCTCTTGCTAGTGAAAGATTATTCATACCATAAATAGCACCACTTACACTCAAAGTTCCACTTAATTTAGCACTAGCACAACTCAAAGCACCTGTACTACTCATAGTCCAAGTTGTAGTACCAGAGCTAGTATTATTTTTACCAATAACATCACCATACATTATAGCACTATGTATATCTACTTTATCACCAAGTTTGATGCTAGGAGCAGATATTTGTATGCCTTTATATCCTCCAACATGAGAGTCATAAGAAGATATAATTGCACCTTGAGCAAATTTTATACCACCTACACCATTTATCTGACCACTTATCAACTCACCTTTTACACGAAGATTAGTTGTGTCTATATTACCACCATTTATAATAGTGCCACCAAGTTTAGATAAATCTTCAAACTTAACTAAACCTGTAAAATTAAAGCTATCAACAGTTTGTTTAAGTTCTGTATATTTTTGATTGACACCATCAACAGTTTGTTCAGTAGACTCTACTCTATTTGTTATACTATCAAATTTAATATCTATACTTGCACTTTGATTAGTTATAGCTTCATCTACATAATCTTTCATATCATCTGGTGCAGGAGACCAATCAGTAGATTTATTACCTTTTTCAAGTTTAAAATCAGTAAACCAAGCAATACCATCTCTACCTACCCACGCTCTGACACACACATTACTATAATCTTTATCAACAGTAATTGTTTTAAACATCTTAGTCCATTGACCTTCAACCATAGTAGTTTTATCGACACTAACACGCATTATAGTTGAGTTAGAAGTATTATTATCTAACTTACCTTTACATTCTAGGGCAAGTGCTCCATTAAAAGTGTTTCTATCTTCAACATAATACCAACAACTTACAGTATAAACATCTCCTTTTTTCATAGATAAGCAGTTTTTATTAGGTAGGTTATAGTTTTCACACCCTCTGTAACCACTACTTGCAAGTCCTTTTTGTGAACTTTTACAAGACGGATGCCCATTAAAGGTTTTAGTTGTATCAATAATTACATTAGTACCTAATATCCAATTATTTTTACCGTCAATAAATGCAGAGTTTTTAACTAAGTTTCTAGCACCTATCTCTAAGTTACTTAAATCATTTTTAACACCATTAACAGTTTTATCTATTTTAGATACGCTTTGAGTTATACCATCAAACTTAACATCTATACTTGTATTGTATTCAGATATAGATTTGTTTACATATTTTTTCATATCATTTACAACATCATTTAAACTATCATTAGAGTCAGTCTGTGAAGGAGTCCATTGAGATACGATATGACCCTTTTCTAACTTTATATTTTTTATATAACCACTACCCTCTGGGTTGTTATGACCATTGATAACAAAATAAATAGGTTTTGATGTGTCTATTCCTTTATGAGTTGTAAACGAATAACTATACCTTTTCCAGATACCTACATATTCCCCTTCTATGGTTATATCCATTCTTCCACTATGATAGCCATAATTATTACTTTCTACGTTTTTATGATAAAGTCCTCCACGGAAACTAAATAAGTTTGTATCAGAATACGCATCAAAAGATATTACGTATTGTTCATTAGGTATTATAATATTTTCTTCATTGTTTATTTCCTGTCTAAGGCTTAACTCTCTATTAGCCATACTAAACTTCGCATTACGGTTTATAAGGGCTATACAAGGGAAATGGAAGGTTTCTAAATCTATGTGTGGATGATAACCTATCTGTGGGTTTTCTACACTATCATTATAATCTTGCCAATAAGTTAATCTACGAGTACCGTTTAACGTTCTATCCCAAGTTATTAACTCATCAACAATAGCTTTACGAGGTGCAGAGTTGTTTAAATAGTTAGTTCCACCAACACTTATATCACCTAATTCTCCTGATACGAAATCTTTAAGATTGTTGATTTGATTTTGTACTTCTGTTTTACTTGCAGTAAGTTTTATACCTTCATTTAAAATCTCTATGTCAGACTCGGCTTTTTCTAGTTTACTTGTCATAGATGTCATATCCTCTATGTACTTTTGATTACTTACTTTAAGTTTTATTTGTTCTTTATTTTGGTCTATTTCTGATTGTTGTCTTTCTATTGTTTCAGATTGTTCATCTTGATTAAGCTCGATATTAAATATTTTAGATGTTACACTCTCTCCATCTATATCTATTTTAGTACCGTGTATTGTACCTGTACCATCTTTATTTATATTATCTATAACAGAGTGTATATTAAGTTTACCACCATCTATATTAGCATCTCCTGCTATCTTATCATTATTTATAGAACCGTCAGTTATACCTTCACGATATACTCCATTCTCATCATACAATATAGTTTGACCGTCTGCACCACGTACTCTAAGACCATATACAGTACCGTCATCATTCACATCACCCAAAGATACTCTTTCAAATTGTTTAGACCCTATGCCTTCAAATACTTGAAGTCTATTACCTCTAAGTTTTAAATTACCATTAGCACCCGATATTGTTACTTTTGATGTGTCAACAACTCCTGCATCAAGTTTATCTGCACTTACTTTGTTGATTTGAGCATCACCTATTGCACCATTTGCTATTATTGTACTACCTGCTACGATAGTACCTGCTTGTATATGATTTGAATTTATCTTGTTAAATAACAAATCACCATTTATAAGTCTATCTCTCCACTCATCAATTTGAATTTTAGTATAATATCTACCATCGTGGTCGTGAACTATTTTTGCATACCTATCATCGTGGTTATGATTTGGTATAGTTGTACCACTATTATCTCCACCACCAGAACCACCAATATTACCTTTTAAAGTTTTCCCTACTTCATATGCAAACGAACTAATTTCTTGTTCTTCATTAAGTTCTGTATAATATGGAGAAGTAGAGTCAACATTAGGGTAAAGAACATTGTTCTCAACCCCTGTTACCCCTTTTTTAAAGGCATCAATATATGCGTTTTTGTGTTTTATAATTTTATCCATACACATCATTACCTTTCTAATTTATCTTCGATTACATCTAAACGTATTAATATTTTTTCAAGAACAGGTACGGTTTTATCTAATTGTTCTCTCATCTCTTTTTCTCTTGTTTGAGAAGAGTATAATACATACCCTAATAACAATATAAACAGTGATAAATAAGCACTAGGGCTATTTACTATTTCATTTATAAGTTGCATATTAAGCTCCACTTTCTCACCCCTTTATAAGTCTAAATTTCTGTACCAATTCCCCTTATTACCTGTTATATAATTTATCCAATCCATAAGTATTTGTTTATCTGTAATTTTTTGACTTTGTTTACCTTCATCTGATTTTTGTTGTCTATTCTTTTCACTATCTAATGTTTTAACTAAGTTTGGCATAAATGGGTTTAAATCCATAAGAACTTCTTTCAATCTTTGTTCCATAGTTATTTCATTCCACCCTGGTTCTTCACCTTCTTCAACTATCTTGTTACCAAAATTACCTTCTCCACGTGATTGTTGTATTAACATGCGTACAAGAGGGTTCATTTTGTTTTCTATATCATTTCTTTCAAATGGTATAGCGTCCTCAACATTTGGGAACACATTTTGTTTATATAAATAATTGTATTGGTCTCCATTTACACTATCAGTAAGATTTGCATAAGGTTTTTGTATTTTTCCATACTTAAACTCTTCGTTTTGGCGTTGTTCTTCTGGTATACCATTTTCTAAACCTTTAGTACCTCTTATTATAGAGTTTATCTTACCTGGGTGTTCAAACATTGAACCATACATAAGTCTTGCATTGTTTTTATGGAATGTCCAGAATGGGTCTACAAAATCTCCCATAAAATCATCAACTTTATTTTTCTTGCTATAATCAAATAAATATTTGTTTACAGATTTAGAAGCGTCCTCTGGAGACATACCTCTTTCAATTTGTTTTATGAAGTGATTTAAACGTGCAGTTTGTTCGTTAGTTCCTAACCATTTCATTATAGATGAGTTATCTATTTGTTTTTCAAGTCTAGGGAATATACCTCTGGCATTTCTTACATCTTCTCCAAGACCGTCAACTACACCCAATTCTTGTGCAAGTTTTCCTATCTCATCATAACTATATGCTTGTTTAGTTTTTACATTTTTTATAACGCCATTTTTACCACCTTTACCATTGATTTGTTTAAGTATGTTTCTAGCTTCTGTTTGAGGCAGTAAAGCGTCTGCTCCAAGTGCAAGATAGTTTTGTCCTTTGTTTTGGAAGAAGTTTTGTACGTGCCAACCTGGATTATATACTGTAAGCCCTTTTTTGTAAGAATTTAACCAACTCTTGTATATATCGTAAAGTTCGTTATCTTTATAATTAGGCATTTTATTAGATATTGTTTCTTTGAATTGTTTAAACGAAGGTATTTTGTTTGATTTGTTATTAAATGCTTTTGTAAGGTCTTGTATAACTCCATCCTCATCAACACCAGGAGGAAGTTCAATATCATCAAGAAGTGATTTAGGTTTTGGTAGGTTAAGTTTATCTTCGTAATATTTAAGTCTCTCTTCTGTTCTAGGGTCTATTTCTGCTCTTTTCTTAGGTGTGTTTGAGTTTTGACCTAATTTCTTTCTAAGTTCTTCGGAATGTTTTATGTTTTCTTGTTCTATAACTCTTTCAAAATCATCAACGTACTCATCTGTCTTATTTATGTTACTTAAAAACTCATCAAACGGATTATTAGCTTTGTTAAGATTTACATTCACATCACCAAGAGTTTGTATATTATTTTTACCTCCTAGCATACTACTTATTTCGCTACCTAAGTTATCTCCACGTTGTAACATTTTAGGGTCTGGTATATCAAATAACTCATCAATAGTTTTAGCACCTTCTGTTATTAAATACTTCCATTGTAATTGGTCTGGTGTAAGTTCATCTATATTATCAAGTGCTTTACCATTTATTTTGATGTGAGCCATTTCAAGTGGATTTTTATTTTTAGTAGTGTTCTTAACAACACCATTTAAAGGTTTTGTTCCGTTTAAGTTTTTACCTACTTGCATATCTTGTTGTATAGATTGGATTAATTTAAGTTTTTGGTTTTTAAGTTCGTTAAAATACACTTTTCTATCAACACCAAGATTATCAAGATAATTAACATTATCCTCTACAAGTAATCTTATCTTTGCATACTCATCACCATATTTACCACTTTGAGTAAGTTTAACTTCTTTGTTCATAAGAGTTGATAGGTTGTCTATGGCAGATTTTACATTTTTATTTGCATATACGTTTTTAAAAGTTTGCTTATCTTTAGGTATTTGAACTCCATATTTAGAGTTTACGTATTTAAGACCTATACTCTTACTGTACTCCATTTTGTCTTTAGGTTTTATTTGGTTTTTAATATTACCACCGACATTATTTTGACTTACGTGATTATATTCATCAACATTTTTATGGAATAAACCTTGTGCTCTAGGAGATGCAGTTACATCTGGGTCAGAACCAAGTTCAGATTTATGTCTAGCTTCTCTGATTTGATTTTCCTTACCTTTTGTAGCATCTATTCTAGCTTGTTTTTCTGCTAATTCATCAAGTGCTTCTTTATAACCTTCTGTACCGTCTTTTTTACCATATGCTTTTTTAGCGTAATCATCATATTCATCAGACATATATTTTACATTTTTATATTCATCATCCCACTTCGCTATCTTTTCACCAAGTTCTTTATATTCGTAGAATTCTTCTGTATTAAGTGGTTGTACTCTTTTCTTAGTTTGTAATTCCTTATATCTGTCAGTAAGTTCTGCTTTGTTTTTAACACCAAAGTGTGAAGCTAGATTAGACATCTTCTCATCGTATCTATAATCAGTAAGTGAAGCAGATATTTTTCTAGCACCTTCTCCAACAGGTATTTTATTACCTAAAGAGTCAAGCTCTTCTAAAACACCGTTAGCTTGTTTAACTATCATATCATCTACATAATCTAGTAATTGATTTGCGTGTCTAGGTGTTACATTTCTTCTAACAACATCTTTACCGTCAAAGAATAAATCATTTAACATCTTAGATACTTCGTGAGCACCTATCTCGCCTTTATCAATTAAGTATTTTGCATTTTTAATTTGAACACTAGCTTCTTCAAGAGAACCTTCTGCAAGTGTACTAACTTTTTGTGCAAAGTTTTTAACACCTGTTCTAAGTAATCCTTCTCTTTCTTTTATGTTGCCTACGTTATCTACAAATTTAGGATTGAAAACATCTTTAAGAAGTTTATAGTTATTCTCTTTTATATATTTTTGTTTAGCAAGTTCTTCTGTACTAAATTTAGGTGTGTTTACATCTTTAGTATTGAAATATTTGTTATCATCTTTTATTTTTTGTTGTGTTTCGTAACCTCTACGTCTAGTAGTGTTTTCTATCATATCAGTTATCTCATCACTACCTTTTACTACTTGTTCATACACTTCTGGTCTAGTTTTTCTAAGGTAATCAAGTGTTGTGTCTGCGTTATGAGTGCTCATAGAGTCTATTTTGTTTACAAGACCGTCTATATCATCTCCATATTTGTTTATAACTTTTTCATATCTTGCATAAGGGTTTTGTATGTTATCTATATATGCGTCCATACTTCCGTCTTTACCAAACATAGAGTATTGTCCATTTGCTTTACCTTTTACAATATTATCTACCTCATCAACACTATTCATTAGATTAGGTACATAACCGTCTTTAGTTTGAGTATATTTTTTATTAAGTGTTCTACCGTCTATGCTACGTTGTGTTCCTTTAAGTGGTTTACTATCAAGTGTATCAAGGAACTTACCTAGATTAGATGTGTTAGGGTTTTTCTTAACAACGTCTTTAATATTGTCCATTGTTTTTTCAAATTGATTATCTAATAATTTGTCAGTAGCAGTTTTACCTTTTTTACCAGAGTAAAATACATCATCAGAAGCTCCTGTTATTTTGCTACCTTTACCTGCGTACTTCTTAGAGTTAGCCATAAGTTTAGCAGTTTCTTCTGGTATGATACCTGTTGCTAAGTTTGCAGTACCATTTTTAAGTTCTTTAAATGATTTGGCAGTATTCTTACCAAGTCCTTTTACCACATCAATAACTTTATCTTCAACAATAGTAGGTGCAAGTAAATCCATAACAAAACCTGTTACGTTAAGTAAGTTAGTGTCTCTTTTCTTATTCTCTTCGATTTGTTTTTTATACTCTATAGCATCGCTATGTCTACCAGTGTCCTTTAAAAATCTTATTTGACCTTCATCCGCACGTGTTTTAGCTTCACTAAGAAACGACCCCATATACTTACCAAAACCTGTTTTATCAAGCTCCTCTTTATTCGCCTTTAAATTTTCTTTAAGGTTGTTTTTACCTTGACTATAATATTTATAATCACGTTTAGGGTCTGCTATCGCTTTGGCTAAATTACCACTATCTTCTGCTACACCTGCAATACCTGCAAGACCGTAACTTCCAATAGCACCTATACTTTTCATAAAATCCATAGCAGGGTCAAATATAACGTCTTTTGCTCCACCTTTTACATATTCCAAAGCATTACTTATGTGTTTTCCTTTACGTTGATTTGCTTTGGCAGTTTCAATACCGTCCCAAACTTTAGTGTTTAAGTGGTCGCTAAACTTTTCTGCATTATCCCATTTGTGAGAACTCATCAATGCGTACTTTTGTTTAGGCATATATTCTTTATTATTTAATGTACCTGTGTTTTTATAACTCTCTTTTTCATAGTCTTTAAGAAGTCTTTTATTACTGTAAAACCCATCATATTTAGTTCCGTCTGCTTTTGTACCACCTTTTACGTATTTAGGCTTTCCTGTTTGGTAGGCATATTTTGCTTCATATGGGTTTTCACCGTTTTGTTTCTTTACATATCTACTTCTTTTCATCCCCTTAGTATCTATATAATCATCACCATAACCGTGTACTTTTTGACCTTCTGCTAAGTTTTTCTTAACACCATAAACTGTTTGATTAACTGATTTAGTATAGTTACCTTTTATGTAGTTCTCATCTGATTTGGACATTTTTTTATTGTACTTTGCGTTTTTATTAGTAACTCTATTTATCTTGTTTTGTTGAATTTGTTGTTCAAACTTTTTCTTTTTAGAACTCATAAAATCCTCCTTTCAATTATTTTTTCTTAAATATTTTCTTTACTGTCTTTTTAACTTTATCTTTAAACTTCTTAGTTTTCTCTTGTTGTTTTTTCTTTTCTGCCATTTGCTTTTTGATGTACGCTTGGTTTTTAGCACCAAAACTTTTATTAATTTCAACACGTTTCTTTTGTTGTGCTTTAGCTTTTTCTTGTTTTTTAGTATTTTTCTCTTTTTGTTTAGAAGTTTTATTTTTGGAGTTTTTATTCTTAGAACCTTTCATAATATCGTTATGTATGCTTTCTACATTTGCTTTATGGTTTTGTTTCATTTTAGCGAAATTATCATTAGAAAATCTATTCATAACTTTAGCTTTAGTTCCTTCTTGAGTTTTCTTTACTTTATCTATATAATCTTTTCTTAATGGCGATTTATGTTGATACACAGTATCTCCTATGTTATAAGCACCATTCGTACTTCTTGCTACTGATTTGTTTATAAGGTGTTTTAATGCAGTTTCTCTAGTATTGTTTAATCTCTCATCAACTGTTTTATTAAGTCCGTAATAACTGTTATACATAGGTGAAACAGAGTCGTTATATATACTTGCTCTTTCCATTAAGTCATAAACCCCACCTGTATCTACTGCATTATACACATCAGTTGAAAGTTGTTTAAATTTGTTATCTACTGCTTGTTGTGTTATCTCGTCATTAAGTGTATCTGCACTTATTTCTCCACCGTCATAGTTTTGATAACCACCATAATAACCTCTTGAATAAGGGTTATAACTTCTTGAATAACCAGAATATCCACGTCTTGAATATCCACCACCACCGCTTCTTGAGTTATCTGCCATTTCTTTATCGTGGTCTCTATCTAATTTGTTTTCACCAGATTGCCAATTGTTTTGACTATCTTGTTGTTCTTTATCAAACTTGTTTTGAAGCTCTTGCATCATTTGTTGGAATTCTTTATCTTTTTGTGCTTGTGCTTCTTCCCACGCACGTTTTTCTTCAAGTAGTTTTTGTTCCCAATCACGATTATCTTGTGTTTTATTATCTTCTCTGTTCCAATTCATTAACTTTTCAAAGTAATCTGTTTGGTATCCATTTAATTTATTTTGGTAATCATTGTAGTTTTGTAAGTGCCCCATATTTAATTGAGCTAAAGAGTTGTTCATTTCGATTTGTAATTTATTAAGAAGTTCATTACGTTTATTAGAAGTTTCTACTAAATTCTTGTTGTGATTTATATTTGCTACGTTTTCTAAACCTAATTGTTGAGGTGAGTATTGTATACCACGATTTGTACCAGATACGTTTAATTCTTCCATTTGGTTATACTTCTGTTCGTTTAGTGTATCAACAGATTGTTTATAAGCGTTCTCTGCTTCTAGTTTAGATTGTTCGTGTTGTTTTTTTAATGCTTCTTGTTGTTGTTGGAACATTTGCTCTTGAAGTTGCCAACCTTTATTTGCTTGTTCTTTTTGAGATTGAAGTATTTGGTCTGCTAATTTGTAAGGTGTAGATTGACTTGTATATTTATTATATAACTCTGGATTATCAAGTGCTATACCTGCGTCTAGTTTTCTTTTTGCTTCTGCTTCGTATTCTGCTTGTGTCATACCACCTGTTCCTGGCACTATTGCGTTAGGGTCTAATGGGTTATACACTAAACCTCTTTGGTTTGCACTCGCATCAATACCTCTAGCATTTGAATTAACATTATATCCATTTGTAGTTTCTGGTGTTACTGCTAACGCACTATTCACATCAGATAAACTCATTAATCCTGCTCCACCAACTCCTTCGGCATTAATAGGTTGTGTTTGATTTGTTTCAACAGGTGTAGTTATCACAGGAGTGCCTTCTGACGCATTTAAAGGGGTTTGTGAGGTGTTTGGAATAATTGCTCTACTATTTATATTATTAGGTGTTTGTACAGGTGTAGAGATACCACTAGCACTCCCAGAGCCTGTTGTATTTGTACTCGTACCAGTTGTAGGAGTCATAGCTTTTACTTTATTTTGTATTGTAGTTTGAGTCGTGTTAGGCATTGTTGTATTATTTACAGTTTTACCATTTAACGAGTTTCTAACTTTTTCTTTAAAATTATTTATAGGTTGTTGTTTTTGTCTCTTTAAATAATTGTTATATTGATTTTGCATAACTTTTCCTTTCTTGTTAATTATATATATTTATTTTATCACGAGTGGCGAATTAACGCCACCCAATGTTTATTGAGGGAAGCCTTTTGACCAACCTTGCGGAACAGTAGTCATACTAAATCTTCTCCATTCTTTAGTAATCTCTATCATCTTAGGTTGACATACACCTTTGTTGTGTTGCCAACTATCGTGGAACATTAATCCTTCTTTTAACCACCAATCTCCACCACAGTTACTACAATAGTGCGTTTGGTCTCTATCGTCTACACCATTTTCATTCCACTTAACTTTACGTAAATCTATACAAGTGTAAATGTATTGGTACTTAGTATCAAAAGCCTTTATATTTGAAAATGGGTGATACATACAGTTTTCTGAATTAATCTTATTTGCTTCTCTAAGTATTATAGTTTTTGATGTGCTAGATTGTTTAACACTATCTCCAAAATATCTATTACTGTCTCCACTAAATGACTCTGCATAAAAATTACCATTTGGTACAGGTAGATGTTGAACTAATTCCCAAGCTCCATTATACCAACCATAAACTTTTATATCCTTCATCTCAACACCTGTATTTTGAGTAAAAGGTGTTCCTTCAACTCTATATATATTAGACCAACAACCTAGTGCTTGAAACGCACCTGTTCCTGGACATCCACTTTGACCACAACTGTGAGCCATAGCAGTAGGTCTATATTGGTTTTCCCATCTACTATTGTGCTTCCAACCTGTTATATTACCATTAGGTATAGCTTCGTGTGCTTGACCCATTGGGTACATTTTGTCAAGTATATAATCACTTTTACAAGACTCTTCGTACTCATTTGAAGTCATTTCACCTCCACCACCACTTGAGGGTGCAGTAACTGTTACAGAACAAGAAACCTCAAATTTCCCATCAGAAGTTCTAAATCTTATTGAAGTTTGTCCTTGACCTACTCCTGTTATTCTGTATCTATGACTTCCTAAATCAGATACACTAGCAATAGCTCCACTACTACTCATACACTCAATATTTTTGTTTATAACATCACTTCCAAATGATATTGTTACGTCAACAGTTTTACCACGTTCTGTTGAAACACTTTCAGGTGCTACTTTTATTCCAGAGGTAGTTGTACTTCCACTTCCTCCACCACTACTTGCAGTTACGGTAACACGAATATCATATTTGTGTCCACCATCATCTGTTGTAGCAGTAACCTTTGAATAACCAACACCTTTTGCCGTTATTAAACCATTTGAACTAACATCAACAGCAAGAGTATTATCAGAGTACCAATGTATCAACTTGTTTGTGGCGCTTGAAGGAATAACACTTGCAATTATTTGTCTTGTTTGTCCAACTTGTAAATTAACTTCCCATTCAGAACAGTTAATGCCTGTTACAGGAATGTTAGCACTACCAGAGTTATTTTTTAACGCTTCAATATCTGTCTTTACTTTTGTAAGTTCAGAAGAAAGTGTATCAATAGTGCTTTTTAATGATTTTACATAAGTGTTTTTAGTAATCAAATCAGAGATATAACTACTTAAATTACTTATATCACTTGTACTATGAGTATGCGTTTTGTTAGCGTAATCAGAGTGAGTATGTGATGCACTTGCATAATTATGTGTATGATTAGATGAAGCGTATTCAGTATGTGTATGTGATGTATTTGCATAATTACTGTGTGTATGTGAACTACTTGCATATTCTGTATGTGAGTGATTTGAAGGAGCTTTATCGTCCCACGCATTTATTTTAGATTGAGTTATAGAGTTTAATGCACTTAAATTAGAGTGAGTGTGCCCATCGCCAGAGCCTTCACCACTTCCATCAAGACCTCTTGGAATATAGAAATTGAATGTTGGGTTTTCTAACGTGCCAACTCTCTCAACATTTGCTTGTTCAGTTGGCTCAAGAGTTACAACTTTACCAACCTTAATGTTTGGAGTTATACCATTATCACCCTTCTCGCCTTTTTCACCTGGTAAACCTTGTTCTCCTCTATCCCCCTTATCACCTTTAAGAGTAGCTTTTTGTTCTGGTGTTAATTCTTCAAATATGATAACACCATCTTCACCCTTATCGCCTTTATCTCCCTTGTCTCCTTTTACACCCTGTATACCTTGTATACCTGGTTCACCTCTATCTCCTTTATCACCTTTATCTCCTTTGTCGCCCTTCTCACCTTTCTCACCACGTTCGCCTTGCTCTCCTTTGTCCCCTTTGTCTCCTTTTATACCTACTAAATCTTCAATTTCTGGGATAGAGTTTATAGCTTCTTCTAAACGATTTATCGCACCATTATGATTATCTATAAGGGTATTATAAGCGTGTTCTATCTCCTCAAAGTTATCATTCATTTGTGTAGGAGATATTATAGTGTTTTGTTGGAAGTTAGGAAAAGGTATGATGATGTTTTTAGTAAGTTTTAATTCTTTTAATTCTTTTTCTTTCATAGTTATCCTTTCCGTTATCTGTAACCTTTAAATTCGTACAGACCACTTATTTCATATATTCTCATTGGTTGATAAAGTTCTTCTTCTTCAAGTTCTCTATAATACTCTCTAGTTTCATAGTTTCTAGGTTGTCTTACGTAAAATTTACCGTTACAATAGAACAAATCACCAACATCTGTTTCTTGTTGATGTGGAAGCTCTGTTACATAGTCTTTAAACTTGTAACCATTACCTATCCATATCTTAAATGTTTTACCACGTCTACCAACCATTATCGGTAGTGAACGAGATATATTAGATGCTATAAATCTACTCTTATCCCAAATAGCCTTGTCCCAAAGTGCTATTTCACTTTCTATTCTGTTTTCATTTTCAACAGAAACATAATCTATATCATACTTAACTCTCACATCACAACGCTTATTATCGTATACTTCCGATACAACATATGTATCTCTGATTTGTTTAATACGTATAGGAGAACCAAAATCTATGTCTTTAGAAATCCAATAACAAGGTATAGGGAGTTTTAACTCTGGATATTCATAATCGTAGTCATAACATACACTATCGTCAAAATACATTATTTCACTTCTATCTCTACCTAATAAAAACTTATCGTGATAGTTAAACATTATTACGTTTTCAGTACCAGAGTAAACAGTCCAAGCCATTAATTGGTAATTATATATAAGGCTCAAATCACCTAACTGTATCCACCATTCACCATTATATGGATCGTAACCTGTGTGACAATTACGTATATCCCAAATGTTTTTACTTATAGGTTTTTCAAATAGATTAACTTTTGTATTAAGTTGTTGTGTAGCAAGTATTAATTCACTAGAGTTAGTTGTTTTAAGTTTATAACAGTTACCGTCAGTTCCTACGTAAAACATAAAGTTATGTATCACATCTGCACAATGGTCGTTTACTATACCTGTATGTGTATTTATCTTTTTAAGAGAATATGCCTCACTTGTATCTCTATTTGTATTACCATGTAAAGCGTAAACATCTTTATCTCTACCAAATATTATAGAGTCGGCAAATACTCTCATACAATTTATCTTATCTCCATTAGGAGGTAGTTGTACAGGAAGTGATGCAGGGAAGTAAAACGGATTAAGTATATCACTTATATAAACCATATTAGGGTCGTCTGGATTACCTGTGGCATAAAGTCTATCTTTATGTACTATAAGCATATTACATTTGTTAGTTTGCATATTAGTACCTTTGTAACCATCCTCTAATTCGTATTGGCAAGGTTCATACCAAGCTCTCCACCTATGGTCTCTAAATTGTTCTTCTTTCCATTCCCCTTTTGTGGCAGGTTTAGGGTTAGGAGTATATTCATAAGGAGGTGTAGATATAAAGTATATGCGTGGTAAGTCCATAGTTTCTAAATCTTCTAGTTTGAAAAATCTTATGTGATTTGCCCCATCAACTAAGAAGAACTTGTCCATAAATTGAACACCACTAACAGGTTTATATACACCATCTTGTCCCCACGGTATAAATATTGGAGTTCCATCAGACCTAACATACACAAAATTCTCATCAACGTGCATTAATAAAGTCTCAACTCCTGGTTCTGGTCTTAGTACCCATAATCTACGTAATTTACCTTCTATGTTATGTGCAGGGTTGTGAAATGTGTATTTAGTTAAACCACTTCTTTTTTCAAGTAAACCGTCTTTTCTAAAACGTACATTTAACAGATTAGGGCTTTCATTGTCGTTAAGTCTCGAAGGAGAAGATGTATTATTAAGTCCTCCTGTAAAGTTCTTAACAGTAAAAGTTATTCTTTGAGGTGATGAGGGAACAGAAGAGTTGTTTATGAATGATTTGCTATTAAACATACTATTCACCACCTAATACAAATTTTGTGAAATACACATCTTTAACCGCATCAAATGGCTTATTATTACTCTCATCATAACCTTCTATAATAAGCTCTCCGTCGTTTATAAGTTGTTCCATTTCAGAAGTTTTGTACTCATATTCATTCATAAATTGTTGAGCTAAGTAGTTTTGTTCATCTTGTGTAAAACATCTACTAGCACCATATATAGCAAGTAAATGATGATACTCGCTAGGTAAAAGTATTGGTTCATCAGAAAGAGATGTTAAATACTTCATACCTTTAAAATATTTATAACGTCTAGTTCTGTCTACACCTTCATTTATAAATGCGATTATATCGTCTTGTGTAAACAGTGAACCCGTAATATCTCGAGTATATTGCCTAACTCTAGTTATCAAATCCTTCAACGTCATTTATGTACTCACACTCCTCTCTTACATCTTCGATAGCGTGATTATTGTCTTTAGCGTATACTTGCATAAAAGAACTTAACATATCCATTATAGCGTTTTGTCTTTGTATGATTAGTTCAAACATACGCATATATCTATCTTCTATCATATAATCAACTCCTTTAAAAAAGAGTAGGGATTAACTCCCTACCCCTTAAATATTTTTATTATTTTTTAGAAGCTCTACCTGTTGATGAAAGTTCAGTTTCACCTTTAGAACCTACCATACCTCTCCAATCAGAGAAACCGTAAGAATATCTCATATACCCTCTGTATTTAGCAACGAAAGTATCGAAATCTTCTTCGTTTTTGAACTCTGGTTTAACTCTCCAGAAGAAGTTTAATTCGTGTCTTGAACCGTCTTGTAAGAACCACATAGTGTCAGAACCACCTGCTTCTGCTCCTAAGTAGTCAAGAACTACTATTTCAAGACCAGAACTCTTTAAGTATTCGTTTGTATCATTTAATTCAGTTCCAGATACTTGTGTAGAGTGTAATATTCTTCTAGCTTCATCTTCTAAAGCAGGAGGTATTATTAACTTAGTAGCTTTCATTTGTATTAAGTTACCTGCTTCATCTAATTGAGTTCTCATTAATTTTAATCCTTCTTTTAATGTTTCTCTTGATAAAGCTCCTGCTATTATGTTTGAACACTTCTTAGTAGAGTCAACTAATGTATGTTCGTTGTGGAATAATTCCAATCCATCTCTACCTTTGAAAGCACCTTCATCACCTTTGAAACCTTTAGTTAAAACACTTATAGCATCTCTTTCAACCTTAGCTCTACCTGCTCTAGCAAGTGCTTTAGCCATTTTCTTCATTTGACCATACTTTTCATCATCGTATAATTCTCTACCTATCATAAACCCTTTAGTGAAAGCCTTATGAGTGTAAGTAACATCTCCACCATCAGATATTTTAGCGTATGCTACATTATCTACTTCTGATGTTCTTTCTACCCAATCACCAAATGCTCCCATTCCGTGGTCTGTTTCAGTTGCAGAAGTAGAAGTTTGTACGTTGAATATTTTTGGGAATTGCTCTGGTATCTCATCGTAAGTCTCGAAGAATACCTTTCTTAATCCTGGATATAATAATTTTGAGAAATTCTCACTAATGTGAGTATTAGATTTTGTTGGGTCTACTGGTGTATTAGCACCAAACATTTGTAAATTCATTTTTAATTTTGGCATATTGTTTGCTCCTTTGTTGTGTTATGTTTTATTTATTTTATCTCCACTTGGCATATTCAGAAGGTGTCATTCCCATAGCTTTCGCTATCCTTGACTCTCTACTTGACAGATTAACAGTATCATCCTGTTTGATAGGCTTTTGGGATACTCCACCAACTATTGATTGTGTCTCAAGGGAGTTTTGTTTAAGTTCATTAAGTAACTCTTCTTTGATTTGTTTTCTAAGTTCTTCTACATTTGGCTCTTTAACACTATCTGCTTTCATAGCTTTATAAGCTACTTCTAAATTTAAAACATCGTGTTTTTCTGCATATTCTAAAACCTTATCTTCATCAAAATCAGAATACTTGTTTTTAAGTCCAGATACATAACTGTTGTATCTTTGTTCTTCAATAAACTCTTCCATCTCTTTAACCTTCTTAGTTAATTCATCTGGAACAAAGTTATTTAAGTTTGTATAACCTTCAACATCTACGTTTCTCATAGCTTGAACTAGATGTGGGTTTTGTTCTAAATATTTATATAAATCAAGTGCAGATTGAGTTTCCTCATCATACACAGGACTAACTTCTTGTTGTGGTTCTTCTTCTTTACCGAAACGCTCCTCATACAACCTTCTTAATTCATCGTCATTTGGGTTATAAGGCACTGGAGTTGTTTCAACAGGTGTTTCTTCAACTTCCTCAACAGAGTCGCTTACAGGCTCTTCTATTGGCTCAGAAGGTGCTTCTGTATTATCAGTTATACTATATGCTTCATTAAAAGCAGATGTAAAGAAGTCTCTATCATCATTCATACTAAACATTTGTAAGTTCATCTTACATATTTTCACTAATCATTCCCCCATTCATATTTTGCATATCTTGTTGTAGCATTTCTGCTAATTGTGGATAGTTTTGTAATATCTCTCTAAACATCTCTGGGTCTTGTTGAGCTAAAGCTAATAACTCTTCTAAGACTTCATCTGGTATTTGTTGAGAGTTAAGTGCTTCTTCCATTTGTGCATTTTCAGAAAGTAATTGTTCTTCTAACATTTTCTTTTCTTCTTCGTTCACATCAGAAGTTTCCTCAGTAGGCGTTTCTTCCTCTTCTTCTTTACTTTGTACTTTACCGTCTTTTAATCCTCTCTTATAACCTTTTTCTTCGATTTGAGACTCATACTCTTTCTTATCTCTTTGTTCTTTATCCATTATAAGTTCATCAACTTGTTTAGAAGTTAAATCAGATGCTTGAACAACTTGTTGTAACATACTCATTACTTGTTCAGTTACACTTTGGTCTAACTCACCTTTTTGTTGTTGAGCTTGTTGCATTTGCATTTGTTGCTCTTGTTGTAACTGTTCTTGTTGAGCTTGTTGTTGTTGAGCTTGAAGCTCTGCAAATCTATCTGTTATAGCTTTCTTATCTCCTGTTGGTAAGAACTCTAACACGGCTTTTCTATCTACAAGAGGTAAACCGTCCTCACCATTTGTTTGAGCAAGTCTAATCATTAAGTCTAACATAGCGTTTCTATTTACAGGCATTGTAGAACCTGCCATAACTTTTAAGTCATAATCATTTGAAAGAACTTGTGCACCAATTTCTCTAAACGACGGATTACCTTCTACATCAGTAACTCTAACCCATCTATCTAGTTTCCAAAACTGTTGCATACGTGAGTAAACTATTTGAGCAAGTTCAGAAAGTGATGCTTCCATAAGTTTTATTTTTAAACGTATACGTGCTTGAGATGCTTCTTGAAGTGCAAGTATTGCAGACGCCGCAGTTACACTACCTTGTTGTTCACCTTTTAATGAGTCAAACACTCCAGATATATCTTGTATATCTTTTTTAAGAACTTCTATTTGTTCTCTAACATAACTTGGCATAGCAGGTGGTGTATCTCTTCTAACTTCACTACCAGGAGTCTTTCTTATAACAAGTCCTGGACGGTTAGTAAGTTTACCTTGTCCTATACCACTGTTTTTATCTATTATCCATTGCATATTAGCAGTATTTTTAGCATTATCTATGATTTGATTTGTAAGTTCGTTTACATAGTGTTGAGGAGACATTACTTGTTCTACTTCTCCAACACCCCAAAACTCAAAAGGTATATCATAGTTTTTCATAAGTACAAATGGGAATTTTCCATCTTTATAAGGGTTTTTCTTATCAGATAACAAGATACCTAACTCTGGTAAACACGTTATAACTCTTCCTTTAGGGTATTTAAGTTGTTTCTTACCTTCTACTGTCTCATCCATTGTTACCCAATCACGACACCACATTTCAAGTATTAAAACTTGGTTTGCGTCTTGTGTATCGTTATTATCTCTTTCGGCAACTAATTCAGACATTGTTATACGTGAACCTTCTATGGCACTTGCTTTTTCTGGGAATTGTTGTTTGATTTGATTTGCGTTTCTATAAGTAGCATAAACCAAAAATTCAGAATTGTCAACACTTTCTGCCAATGGGTCTGGAAATATATTGAAAGGGTCAACAGGTTTTATACTTATATTACCGTATTCACCGTCTTTGCCATCCCATTGAACAAACCACACTGCGTTTCCATATACTAACATTGGTATAAGTTGTGCAGGAAGTTTTAAAGACATTTTCTCCCTATCCCATTCATAATCAAGTGCAGTTTGCACATCGGCAGAAAATTCCATACCTTGTGGTGTAGAAGGAACTGCTAAGAACTTAGGGTTATTATCTGTCATTATAGGTCTTATAGTTTCTATTGTTGAAAATACGTGATTACTTATCTCATTTGATTTGTAATCTGGTAAGTTCTTATTTTGGAAGTACGTACCTTTATACGCACTCATATATTCTTTCCACTTGTCCATAAGTGGAGCTTTAGCAACATATGCTTGTTTAAATTTAGAATACACCCACTCTACAAGTTTTCTTTCCTTTTCAGTAGGCATATATTTTTTAGAATTATCCGACATTCTTTATCACCAACCAATCTTCGGCTAATAAATCTTTTTGTGGTGCTTCCCACGGTGCAATTGTTTTACCAACTGTCTTATAAATTGTTCCCATGTATTCGTCATAAGATATAGATACATTATCGTCCCAATCGTGTCTTTTAGCCTTGTGTCCTATTTTTAAATACTGTAAAACCTCACTAAAACTGTAAATAGCCATACTTCTTTGTTCTATCACTCACATACCTCCAATTCATCTTCATCTTCAAATAACGGGTCTACGACCTCTTTTTTAGTCTCATCAACAACCTCTGGTACATAATTATCTCCCTTACCCTCAAGCCACACTTGAAGAGCAATAGCAAGACTCATTACGCAGTCATCGTGGCATCCTTGTTGAGCGTTTGTACTTCCGTTTTCTTCAATTATGTACGTTAATAACTCTTGAATAGTTGTTTTATCATTTATACCTACGTGAAAATCTCTAACAAACTCTGCTAGTTTATCTATCGCCATAGGTTTAGTTTTACTCGTTGTTTGCCAACCTAATTTCTTTGTTATACTATCTGTAAATCTATCGTAAATCTTAGCAAAATATAAATTCCAATAATCGTAGCTTTGGATAGCTTTAAGTGTTGTTAAACCGTGGTTATTTGACTCTACTCCTAAATACGCTTCATTATAGTATATTGCAAGTTTAACTAACTCAAATCCAAATAAGTCTGGGTCTATATGACCATACCACTTAGCAACCACATCGCAATTACAATCAAGGACTTGTGCAACAGAGTAGTCTCCCTCTATTTTACCTTCTGCAACGTCTGCTCCTATTACATAAAACTCCCCAGGGATAGGTGCTTTCCATATTTCAACGTAACCTTTATCATCTTGTAGGAATTCGACAGTAGAACCCTTCTCTTTAAGGTATCCTCTAGTTCCTTCTTTAGCGTGGTTAAGGTATTTACGTACAGATGCAGTATTAAATACAGGTCTACCACTTGCTATAAATGCTTCTTCTGGTGTAGAAGGATATTCTTGCATAAATAACTCTACGTCTCCTTGACACTTATTTGCTATTGTATATTTACGCCAATTCATTTGCTCTAACGTTAGATTATTAGTCTCCATTAACGCTCTTTCGTACTCATTTAACGTACTTGCAAAGTATTCTTTCTCATTATCTGATGTGAATTGACGTGTATATGTCTTATCTGTAAACCACGGATAAAATAATGGTATAAAATCATTCTCTCCTCTAGTTGCTTTTTGCCACATATCGTAGAAGTAACCTCCGACACCATTAGCAGTAGACTCAAGAATTACACAACTATTTAATGTATCTGGAACACATTGTAAAAGTCCAAGCATTGTTGTAGTTGCGTCTGGGAAGAAAGCTACTTCTGATGCGTGTAAATTATGCACAGTAGCAGAACGACCAACTTCTACTGTACCTGCTGTAGCAACAGTTATTTTACTTCTTAACCCAGGGTTATTCTTCTTCTCAACAGGGTCTCCTGTTGGGTTCTCAAAAACAAGTTCTTTACCATTTGAATACTTTATCATAGGTTTTATTACAGTAGGTAATTCTTCGTAATAAAGTTTTGACATATTAAATAAGTTTTGAGTGGCTTTATCTTCGTGTGCTATTATCATTGAGTTTTTAAAGGTATTAGTAGTTGTATCGTGGAATATATAACCTTCTGTAAACGTACTAAACCCCATTTGACGTGCTTTTAAGACTATAAATCGCTTTAACTTACCTTCTTCTTCACACTTTTTAATCTCGTTATTAAACATCTCTTGTGCGTCATTAATTTTAAAAGGTATAAGTTTAGCTTCTTTGTTACGTATTTTTAAGAAGTTCTCCATATAAAACGGTCTATCTTCTTTGATACGCTTTAAAAGTATCTGTGTTTTATTCAACAGTAAACTCTACATCTGTGATTAGATTTTCTGCTAAGTCGCTTAATTGCATTTCGATAGTTTTAACAGTTTTATCAACCTTAATCTCATTCTTAGCTTTATGACCTGTTCTATCAAGTATATCTTTACATGCTTGAAACGCTATACCATCAATAGGAGAGTCCATTAACTCGTTCATCTTCTCTATTGCTTTCATACGCATAGCTTTGATTTGAACATCGATCATTTCGTGTTCCATAGCTTGATACTCTTTGATTGCGATGTTTACATCTTCACGCTTTAACCAAGAGTTTATAGTGTTTTTATGTACTTCTAGTAATTGTGCTAATTGAGTTTGATTGTATTGACCTGTTAAATATAGGTGGACAAAACGTTGTAATTTAGGTTCTAATAATTGTACTTCATTACTCACATTTATTCTCCCTTTCTAATATGATATCTGTTATTATAAAAGGTGCAAGTAAAGAAGCTATTATTAATACGTCTAAAAACTTCTCCATACTATCTCCTTCTTTCTATCATATCTTGTTGTTCTTTTTCAAATTCGTTTGTAATTATCTCGACATCATCTTGAATTTCATAGGTAGGCGGTATATCTGATGCGTTTGGTATATCGTATATACCCATATTATTTAACTCTTCTTCAAAACGTTTAGCTTGAAGTTCTATATCAGTAGGTTTAACGTAATTAACTTCCTCTTCTTCTATCTCATCATAAAAAATTGCTTTTTCTTGTATATTGATATTATCGTTTTTCGGCTTTTTACGTTTAGGAATTGCTACGTTTAAATCTACTATTAAACCAAATATATTTAAATATAATTGTATCACTCTTTCACCCCTTTATACGTTATATACACGTTTATATACGTGTTATATACGTTATTAATACGTTCTATAAAACTCGTTTCACTCGTTTTAGTTACTCAAATCAAAGATTTAAGTAACAGGAAGATACGTATTTATATGTTTATATTTGTGTGATTTGAATGTAATGAAAATCACTAAACCTCCAACGGAGGTTTATAGAACGTTTCATACACGTTTACTACACGTATTTATACGTATATAGTAACTTATAAAAAAATTGTTGTCAAGCCCTTGTATTTTCTTCTGATTTGTGAAAGTGTTGAAAACACTACGTTTTTAAAAAGTTACAATTTTGTAACTATTTTGTTACATACTTTTTCGGCGTTTGTGTTATAATATATATACGATATTTTTATACAACACATAAATTCTAGATTTTTGAATGTTTCAAATAGTAAAAAGAAGCTCTCTACGTTTGTAGGGGGCTTTTCACATTTATACACCTATATACACGTTATCTATGTATACTGATTAGGGACTCCTGTTTTCTCGTATGGGGGTCTTGTTGGGAACTTGTAACTTACTTGCAATCTACTTGTAACTTACTTACAACCTACTTGTAACTTACTGTTAGTTTTTATATTCTTCGTTTCTCCTAGCACCACCCACACACACAACACACACATACACACATAAATATGGTGCGTCGTTTTCCGTTACCCTGGGGGTGGTAACGAGTGCAGACGTGTGTGTGTGCTCTTGCAGAGGGCGTTCACAAACGATAAGGCGTGTTTGTTCAGTATCGCTTCGCATTTTCGATATCGAGTTTTGAGACACGTATAAACAACGTATTTGCCGTATTTAGTGTAGTGATTTGTCTATGCCTTCGGCAATACGCTCCGCTCAAACACTCGAGCAACGTAATCCTCGTGTTGAGCTCCGCTTTATGCCACTGCCCTTGCGTAACCTGCCCTACGTAGTCAACACTAAGGTTCGACGAAAAGCGTGTCTCACCAAGTGTTACTAACGTTCCCAGACGCTTTATACGCACTTACACAACTTGACACACAACTGTTATCACTACGCACTAACATAACGTGTAGTAATACACCCTCCACCTACGGCTACGGCGTGTTTGGGGCTACGCCCCCGTTTTTCCACCCTTACACTTCGAGTAAAAATACACATTCACATACACATTCACTACAAGTACACACCACACGTACACAATTTGTTATTTTTCACATCAATTTACGAGTTATTCTACTCCTTTTTATATACTTCTTTTATAACATTATAATACGTATCTTATTATAGGTTTTCACTACGTTCAAACCTAGAAAATTAATTATAATTAATTTTCGCAAAGCATTTACACATTATCAAATCTTTCTAACTCTAATCACAAGTATATCGGCTAATGTATTTATTGTTTTGAAAACCATATTGGGGAGTACACCCTAAAGGGTGTGTATTGTAGGTATAATTTTATATTAATTGGAGGTTATCAATATGATAAAGATAAATTTAATAGTATTAAGTAATATGGCTAAGCAAAATTTAACAGAGGAAGTATATCGTGAACATACTACAACTTGGATATTCGATGATTACGAGAATTATGGTCTTGGTTGTACAGAAAGTTTTATCGCAATAGATGAAGAAGTAGATTACCAATCAGATGATTACACTGATATAAAAGGTTGTTACATAGAAAACTTTAATTGCAATGATTGTGAATACGCTAATTGTTGTTCAGAATATATACCATTTTAATACACGAGGGCTATAAGCCCTCTATTTTATATCAAAATATTAAATTTAAAGGAGATTATGAATATGTTATTAATAGTTTTAGTTTTATTAGTTGGAGAATTAATTAGATTTGAGTTAGAAAAGAGAAAAGTTAGTAAAAAAAGAGTTGAGTTATCTAAAATTAAAGCAGAGATATACGCAGAGAACAAGAGATTACAGTTTGAAGAGTATAGAGAATACATTGAAAATAAGTACAACATCGTTGATATAAAAAAAGTTGATGAAGTAGATATACAAGAGGTTTGCGAGACGTTCCAAGAAGTTACACTTCTTGAAGGTGTACAACAACTAAGAGATAACGGTCATAAATATGTACCTTACGTAAGAGCTAACCCACTTGACGATATAAGAAGCTCTTTGAGTGAGTTCACAGTTAGTGATGTGTTAAGAACTTTTTATTAAAACCGTTTTAGGGAAGTACACCCTAAAGGGTGTGTGTTGTAAGTATAAATATTATTAATTAAATTATAGGAGGTAGTCAAAATGGCTAAAAAAGGATTAAATATGGAGAAAGTAGTAGAAATAAGAAACGAGGTAGAAGAGGTTATGGAAAACACATCAGTAAAAGAATTAGAATTAGTACAAGAAGGAGAGATGAATAAAATGGTAGAATTAAAAAATAAGGTAGATAACGGAATAAAATATGCAATAATGAGTGGTAAAGATGCAACAGATGTTGCTAAGTTCGCACCTGCTAAACAATTAATAGGTATATTCAAATCATACAAAGATATAACAGGTGTTGAGATGAGTGATACTCAAAAAGATTACATAAAAACTTTAAATTCTAAGCAATTATCAAACATATTATATACACTTAACATTGCTAGAAAAACATTAGTTGCTTAATGATACATCTTGCTCACATCTTACGATGTGGGCGACATTGTGTTATTAAACACAAATATATAATACATACATAAAGGAGTTAGACATAATGATAAAACAACTAAACATATCAGACCTAAACGAAAGAGCAAAGGTTAGTTTTAACCTTAACCACGATGAGGAGACTGCTTGGGTCGAGCTTAAAACTTTCTATTTAGAAAAGTACAATACAACTATACCAGAGTGTGGTATAAAGCAAGTGTTTATAAACATTCTTAAAACACTAAAGAAAAGACACTAGGGGACTACTGGGGAGTAGAGATTTTTCCAATTTACAAAACCAAACTATATCAAAACTAAAGGAGAATAAAGACAATGAGAAACAGAAGAGAATTAGAAAAAATGTTACAACACTTAAAGGCAGAATATATGGAAGCACTTGAAAGAGGTAACGAGAGAATACAAAATAATATAGTAAACCAAATACTTAACTTAGAAGTTACATTAAAAGAAGATGAGTTTAAAAACAATATGAAAGAAGTTAAGTTAGATGATGAGGTAAATTTTGTATTTAACGAGTCAGAAGCATTTAGACAAAAGATAATAGTTAAATCTTTCAGTAATAAGTTGAAAGAACTTTGTAAGAAACATTACAACACTACTACTGCACAAGTATCAACAAGACAAGCAGAAACTATAATGGCAGGTCTTAGAGACAGAGTAGGTATGGACATAGACGCAAAACAAATAGAGTTCATAAATAACTTAAATGCTAACCAAGCATCAGAAATAATAAAAGTTTTAAGCGGTATATCGTTCTATAACCAAAGATTAATGTTATCAGAAGCATTAGAGACATTAAAACATAGAAGTGATTTTGCTCTAATAGTTGAAGAAGTTAAGAATAATATACACAAAAGAGAGTGGTTCGAGCACAATAAAGATTTAATGGCTATGAGTTATGAATTACAAGAACCAACAGACTCACAAGTAAGAAGAATAGCAGATGTTGCTAGATATATAGAGACTCACGAAACTCTTAAATCTGAATTCAATATAGATGTTAGAGATTTCGAGTACAGACCAGAAGATAAGTTATACTATACATTTAATTGGAGTGCATTAAGAGAAACTATAAAAATTAAGTTCAACAGAGAGAGTGCGTTCAACTTCATACAAACATATGATTACATAACTAACTACTATGAAGGTAATAAACTAGATAACACTCAAATGAACACTTTAAAGAACTTATACATACAACTTGGTGAATATGAATGTACTAGATTAACTTACCTTTGTACTATACCTAATCAAAACTTTGAAATGCTATGTAGAGATTTAGAGCATAGAGTTAGATTAAACAAAGTTGCTAATAACAAATCAACTCAAAGATTTAGACAAGCTATAATGGAAGATAACACATTAGTTAAGTTTAGTGCTAAAGAGAGTAGGGAAGTTCGTTCATTAGTATTAAAAGAAGAACAACAACAAGCTAAAGAACTTACTAACTTCGTATTCAGAATATACTCTTGTGTAGGTCAAGATGTACCAGAAGAGATGAATGGAATACTACCTTACTTTGTACAAGGTGGAGAAGTTAAATATGCTTTAGTAGAAGAGCAACATTATGCAGAGTTTAGAAAAATGGTATTTGAGCAAAGAGATGTTATAAAAGAAGTGAACCCAACGTTCCAATGGGGTGCATTTATAGTTAGTCAACCAGAGCATATACTTAAAGTTTTAGGTCTTGATATGTTAGTATAGTTTTTCAAAGGGAGTGGATTAAGTTCTGCTCCCTTTTTTTATTTTAACCCCCTTAAAAGGAGGAAAGACTCACGTTCGTTCCCCTTTCTTTTACTGAATGTACTTTTGAAACGCAAAAGTACCAAAACGTGTTGATTGCATCAACAAAGCTACTTTGATTTGTATTTTTTCACGTTCTTTCCACGTTCTTCGGTGCGTTCTCTTCGTTTATACACACCTTTTACACATACTTCATTCGTATCATATACAATTCCCTCACTTACTTCATCACGTCGCTTTGCTCCAACTAAGTTTATCGCCTTGTTGTTACCTTATTACGACGGTCGCTACCGCTCCCTAATACGAACATAAAAAAAATAAAAAAACAGACTAAGGGTGTAAATAATTTATAAAAAAACAAGTTCCAAAAAGAAAAAAATAATAAAAAATGTATGGAATTTGTTATAATATAAAGGAAGTGATAAGAATGAAAAAAGAATATGTAAAGGAAGATTTTCCTAAGAAAGCAATATATAGAAAACCTAAAAATAAAATACCTTTTGTTACTGATTTTAAAGATGGCGAAATGGTAGAATTTTATGATTTTATAGGTAGACCAAATGCTTGGAAAGAAGGTTTAGCTTATTATATAGGTAAAGATGGTGTGTTTAAATTAATTAACATAAAAGACTTAGAACGAGTTTAATTAAAATAAATTTTTGAAAGAAAAAAATGGAGGAAGTTATGAATACAGGAGGGAGACAACTATGTTGAGATTTGAGTTTATACTACCTTTTATATACGGAGGTATCACATCAATAACAGTTATAAAAATGGGATTATTTAATCTAGGTATGAATTTTATTACTTGGGTTATTTACTTCGTTAATTTATTTATAGCATACATATTATATAAGACAGGTAGGGTGATTGACAGATGTTTGGGACGTTTATTTTAATAACTTGGATAGCAGGTATGTGGTTTATAATAAATGAAATAATAAATGCACCAGAATATGATGCGTATGAAAGACCAAAAAATAAAAGAAATGGTTAAATATCTATATTGCTTACTTACGTGAGTTGTAAGTAGGTGAAATTAGGTATTTAAACAATACCACACAATACAAATCATATTAGGTGTGAGTCGTCGTGCTCACGATAGGAGGAAATTGAAATGTTAAAAATTAAAGTAGGAATGATGCCAGGTAGATTAGTAGAGGTAGTTACAAACGAAGGAGCAACTGCAAGAGAAATATTTGAAATAGCAGATGTAGAGTTATCTAATCACGAAATAAGATTAGACGGAGAAAAGATAGATTTAGACAGAACTATACATAATGGAAACTTATTAGTTGCTATGAAGATGATAAAAGGTAATATGCCAAGTATAAAAGTTGGTATGATGCCAGGTAGATTAGAAGTTGTTGAGTACACAGAAGGAGAAAGTGCTTACGAAATATTTGAAAGAGCTAACATAGGTGTATCTAATCACGAGGTAAGATTAGACGGTGAGAAGGTAGCACTTGATACAAGAATAAGCAACGGTAGCTTACTTGTTGCTATGAAGATGATAAAAGGTAATGCTAGTTTTAGAAAAACAGATTGTACACAAGAAGAAGTAGCAATATTATTAGGTGTAAAACTTCCACAAGTAATAAATACAGACAGTATAAATATGTGTGGAGATAACTTTTTACAAATAGAAGTTGGTAATGAAACATTAGTAGTTGAAGAAGATATGTTTTTAAGTGTTTATAACGAGATTGTTGATGAGTTTAATGGAGAAGAAGTAGTTGATGTAAGAGAAATAGAAGTTGAATCAAAAGATAGTAAAGCTATGGATGTTTTAAATAAAGAGCTAGAAGATTTAGAAAAGTCTTACAGATTTTACATAGAAGAAGCTCACGCTATAAACAATAAAATAATGTTCTTACAAAGATTAATAGTAGAAATAAATGCTTAATAAATAAATAGAGGGTCTACACACGTAGACCTTCTTGTTTATACATTTTAATTTTAGCACAACGCATACCGTTGGGGATATTTCAAAATTACATATCAAACTTATTTTTTACCCTGTTGTGCTCTTTTTAAAGTGTATAAGCACTTACAATACCAAATCATACAATATTAGGAGGTTGTATAAATGATATTTGAAGTAGGAGATGTGGTTAGAAGAGTATATGGAAATTCTGGGAAAATGGTAGTAGGAGATACTGCTACTGTTAAAGAGATATTAAGTAACAGTTGGATGAATTTAGTTGAGTATCCAAGTGAGAGACATTTAATGGAAAGATTTGAATTAGTTGAAAGGAAAGAAAAGACAATGGAAGATAGAGTTAAAGAGTTAAGCAAAGCGTTTAATGAGATAGCTTTGAAAGATAATAAAAAGGCTTTAGAAAGAGCTAAAAATGAAGAACAAGAATACCTTAGAGATATAAAAAGATATAGGGAATATATGACTGTTGCTTGGACTTCATACAAAAATGCGATGAGCAGAGTAAAAGTATTAAGTAGTGAAGGTGAAGGTAGAGATTATACAAGTGATATGGAAGCTATATTAAGCCATAAATATGTAGTAAGTGCAGTAGCGAGATCAACAAGTAAAGTAGTTGAAATTACAACTGATTACATAGATATATATGATGAGAAAGGTAATAAATTTAAAGGTAATAAATATCTTTTAAGTTTTGATTTTGACGATATGACTTGTTATATAAATGGTTTAGATGAGGATTATAACAGAAAATCATATTGGACAGATAAAGACCCACACCCACACGTTAATGGAGAAAATGGAGAAGCGTGTTGGGGTAGTGCAGGGTCTATGCTTGTTGAGAATATGAACAACTACGAGATATATGCTTCGTTTATAGTTGTTTTAAACTTCTTACAACAAGTTAATACAGATGATGCAGCAGGAGCATACATACGTAATTGGGATTGTATAGACGAAGGAGGCAATGATTTAGAAAATCCATATGATAGAGAGTGCAAAGTTTGCCATATATGTGATGAGGAATTAGATGAAGATAGTGCATTTTATTGCGAAGATTGTGGAGACCATATGTGTGATGACCACGCTTATTGGATAGATAATAATAGTATGTATGTATGTGAAAGATGTTATGAAAATGATTATAGCCGTTGTGATAATTGTGATGAAAAAGCACATAACAATGATATGACTTGGTATGGAGATGATGTTTACTGTGATGATTGTTATTGTGAATTAATTGCAACTTGTTATGAGTGTGGTGAAGAGTGTAGAAAGGATGAAATGAGCTTAATAGACAATGAATGGCATTGTGATGATTGTTATTCAGACTTAATTGAAACTTGTTGTGAGTGTGGTGAAGAGTGTAGAAAGGATGAAATGAACTTCACAAATGATAAATGGTATTGTGAAGATTGCTATGAAGAACTGTTTGTAGATTGTGCAGAATGTGGAGATGCAGTAAGAAAAGAAGATACATTTCAATGCAAAGAGTGTGGATATACGCACTGTACAGACTGTCAAGAAGAAAAAGAAGGAATGTGCGAAGATTGTTACGAAGAAGAGTTAGAAGAAAGAGAGGAATTATAATATGAATGTTAAGTTAATGGATAGATTTGCACCAAAGATAAGTATAAATTTAAACGCTATGAACAAGATGAAGGAGTATGTACGCCAATCAGACCTAGAAATAGGTTGGTTGGGTACTTCAAGAAGAGTAGGTAATGTATTTTATATAGATGATGTGTTTTTATTTAGACAAGAAGTACACGCTACTACAACAGAAATAACAACAGAAGGACTTAATGAATTTGCTATGGACTTGTTATACGAAGAAAATGGTGTAGAGATATGGAATAATATGAAAGTGTGGGGTCATTCTCACGTTAATATGCCTACTACACCTTCTGGTCAAGATGATAAGCAAATCGAAGTGTTTGCAGAAAATGCAGAAGATTTCTTTATACGTATAATAGCAAACAAAAGTGGTGATTTTAGAATAGATTTATACGACTTTACAACAGGTGTTATATATGAGAAGCTACCATATGAAATAAATTATGGTGGAGATACAGAAATAATAGAGTCTTTATATAGAAAAATTGCAGAGATAGAAGAGATGATTTGTACAAGAATAGACCCAAGTGAGGAGTTAATAAACTCTATCAAATCAGAAATAGGTAATAAAGTAACTAAAAAGACTTACAACGTTAATAAAAACAACGTAACTACTTGTAATAGTTGGTGGAGTGATTACACAGATTATAGTGGATATGGTAATTTCTCAAAAAAAAACGAAAAAACAAGCGTAAAAGAAGAGGAAAATAGTGTGTTTAAGATATTTGATGAGCTAGAGCCAGAAGAGATATTTGAGTGTATGTATTATATAGAACACGGTTCTAGTGTTACAGATTATTTAGGAGTGTTTTTAACACAAGATGAAGAGATAGACCTTGAAATATTAATAGAAAGTTATTGTAAAGATAATGAAAATCAATATTTAAGTTATTTAGGTTACATACAATAGGAGGAAATTATGGTTAGGATAATTCTAACAGATGAAGAATCAAAGTTATTAAAACAATTCTTATTGTATTTTTCAATGGAAGAATATAATGGATTTTTGGGAGAATTAAACAATAAAAGAGAAGAAATTGATGAATTATTAATTGATATATATAATCAAATATCAGAAATTATTGAATAAAAATATCAAAATTTTAAAGGAAATGGGAGGTTTTTAATGGTTGATTTATATGATTATAAATTTAGATATAATTTCAAAAAATATGAAACAGTAACATATAATAAGATAATTTTTAAAAGTAAGCCTTATCCGTTTAATATATCTAAGGTTAGAGTGGTATTAAAAGCAGAGGGCGATTTTATAGGTATAAATGAAGCAAATCATTGGTGGAATTGGTGGGAAATAGTTCCTAATCATAGATTTAAAAAATGCATATATTGGATTAAGTTTTATCCGTGGTATTATATCAGGTTTAAAAAGTTAAATTCTAAATAAAATAAAACTTTTAGATAAATATACAGGAGGATATTATGGAGAAAGAAATATTAGAACTTGCTAAAAATATAGCACCATCTACACAGTTATCAGTAAAACAAGTAGCTGGTGTTATTTATGAAATTATTGATAGTCAAAAGAAGTCAAGAATTAAATTTGAAATAGATGAAGAATATATTCAAAAAGCTATTTGGGTCAAAACTGTGATGGGAGAAATATAAAGACATTTCCCTTAAAATAAAGTCTTTAAGATGGTTTGGTACCGACATTAATGTCGGGAGCATAGGAGGAAGTTATGAAAATAGGTAAATGGGGAGATTGGATGCTTAGAATGGAGTCAGATAGCTTTATTATGGTTGTAAATAAATATAATGGTGAGTATAGAAATTTGTATGCTAAAGATTTTAAAAACCCAATTCAAATAAAACACATGGCTTTATTATTAGATAAGCACAAGAATATGGATTAAATTCAAAATTTTAAAGGAAGTGATAGTGTGAAACTTACTGAATTTGGAAAATTCTTAAGAAAGTTGAGAATAGATAACGGAGAACTACTTAAAGATATGGCTATAAAATTAAATGTAACTCCATCTTTTTTATCAATGGTAGAAATAGGAAAGAGGAGTGCTCCTAAAAAGTGGGAGGAAAAAATAGAAAAGGTTTATAATTTAAGTTTAAAACAAAAAGAAGAATTAATAAGTATTTTAAATAGAAATTAGGAGGAAGTTATGAAAATAGTAAAAAATAATAAAATAGAACCAATAGATATATTTGCGATATTATATATCTTATTTACTTTGTTTTTATTTAAGAGTAATACTGTACACAAAAGTCAATTATTGATAAATTTATTTATGATATTAATGTATTTTAAGATACGTTTTATTAAATAAAAATAAGGAGGAGTTACGATGATACAAAATGATTATTCAAGACAAGTAAACATATTAAACCCAGAGGAGTTTAATACTAAAATAAATATAATAGGTGCAGGAGCGACAGGTAGTTGGGTCGCTTTTTCACTTGCAAAAATGGGTTTAAATAACTTACATATATATGATTTTGATGAAGTTGGTATGCACAACTTACCAAATCAGATGTTTGGAGTTAGAGATATAGATAGAAATAAAGCTCTATCAATACGTAATATAATAAAGTTATTCACAGGTTTTACTGTAAATGCAAGAAATGAGAAGGTAGACGGTTCTGTTCCACTTCAAGGTATAGTGTTTATGCTTACAGACACTATGAAATCAAGAAAAGATATATATAATAGAGCTATAAAGAATAACCCTTCTATTGATTTGTTAATAGAAACACGTATGGATTTACGTGGAGGTAGGATATATGTAGTCGATCCGAAAGATAGAGAACAAACTAAGATGTATGAACAAACATTTTATAGCGATGATGAAGCAGAGGTAAGTGCTTGTGGAGTTTCTCAAACAGTTTTACCAAGTGCATTAGCGATAACATCACACGCTATATGGAAGTTACTTAACCACATAAATGGAGAGATAGTATATAATGAAACTATACTAGATTTTAGTAATGAAATCGTAATGACACAAAAATGGGGTGAGTAGTTGAAAGAAATAAGTAATAAAACAGTTTCTATGAAGTATATAGAAGCTATCAAAGGAGTTTCAATAGAGAAGCTCCTACACACATTATATATTGAAGAAGGTAAATCAATACGTGAGATAGCAGATGAATTAAACATACACTATCACACAGTAAACAGTTGGTTAAAACAAGTAGGAGTATTGGTTAGATTACCACACGAAAAACTGCTTGAATTAGTAGAAATCAAATCAAAATTAAAGGAGAATGAGTAATATGATAAAAGAAGCAAATTTATTAAAGGTTGAATTAAAATTTAATATGGAAGAACAAGTAATGAATGTAGAAAGTGTTTGTGCTAAAATATTCAAGGAAATGATTGAAGATACTAATTCAG
>ENA-OPKX01000041-OPKX01000041.1-human-gut-metagenome-genome-assembly--contig:-NODE-41-length-45739-cov-4.344935_pt1 | contig 45739 bp, 29 predicted proteins | sample MGYA00241791_ERZ501709 | MGnify/ENA primary metagenome ERZ501709 (study PRJEB25962, sample SAMEA2042091) | human gut metagenome | biome: human gut; feature: human-associated habitat; material: faeces...
CCTTTAAATATAGGTCGGTCTTTTTTCTTTTTTTAGGCATGTTAAAAGGGTAGCAATTATCTCTTCACACTACTTTTCGAAAAAAATCTAACGATTAGTAATTGCTTCTATACGACATTCGAGAATGATTCTTTGGTTTATGTTCTCTGCTGAAGCTCCTATTGGGCCTTATCGGCGTGAGATACCTGTCTATCTCTTTTATTATATTGTCAAAACTCTCTTTTCGAATTCTGCTGCTTGGATGCATCAATGCTTTTACCAGATTCCTTTTGACTGCGCCGATTGCCACGCTTCTGTTATGCTTCATCTGATGTTTCTTGCCTTGAATCAATGAACATTTTCTTTCCATGATAATGAACTGGACCATGTTGAAGACCCAAGCGCATGCGTAGATATCCTGCAGAATCAGTCTTTCTCTTCTTCCGCTGAACTCTTCAAGCTTCAAGCCTTTCTTCATGTCCCTAAATGCGGTTTCTATATCCCATCTGGCATGATAGAGCTCTTTTAATTCTTCGATCGAAGCTTCATCATCACTTAAATTCGTTATCAGAAATTCCTTCTCTTCTTTTCCGATGTCAATGATTGCCATGCGTATTACAAACGTTTTTGAAAGCACTTCTTGAACCAGCTCCGTTTCGTTTCTGAATCCATTGGTGTTCGCGTGGGTCAGCCGGACTTTGAATGTTTTGTCTACTTCATTATCGCTTTCCATTTCCCTCCTGCATTTTGATAGAACGTATGTGCTTATCCTGAAAATGTACTTCATCTTCGAATTGTCGAATAAATTGAGCAGCTTGAAACTGAAATAGCCTCGATCGAAAACAACCAACGTCTTGCTTTCTTCTTCTTTTTTGATGCTGCCCAGCAGTTCTATGGCATGGCCTCTTTCGTCATGACTGTATTCATCGATCGCAATCCTCTTTATCGTATGGTTGTATACATCGCTGAGGCCGGAAAGCTTGATCATATGCGGCATGTTGTCAGGGGCTGTCTTCGCCGTGGGCTGGATATCGGCAATTGTCTCGAATTCCGTGTCTGATGGCAATACCAGATCGATCCGTCTATCGCAAAGACATGGAATGACTTGAACTTCCTCATTTCGCTTTTGCGTATTCTCGTCTCATCATCGGTAAAGTCCTCGAACATTTCTTTTACGGCACCCGGAGAATATTTCATTCTCGCCTTATAGAAGCCGACATCGGAGATATCGATATCGCTCATGCCGGAATCCCCGAGCAATATTTTGACCTCCTGTCGTTGAGCCATGCCCCTTTGAGACAGCATCTGCAACAGCAGATTTTCAGGCGATACCTTTCTATGGCGGGTAAACGCCGTATGGTTATTGCCACGTATGGTGTCAATCTTATCGAGATGATATCTTTGGATTGTCTTTCTCCATCTTCTGAAAACATCACGGCTCATAGGTTGTCCCATCCTTGTAAACAAGCTTCGGCTTATCTTTTGAAAAGGCTGCCTTTAGGTATGGTATGGCCTTGCTATCAACGGCTCCGATGTATTGAACCGTCTCTTGTATGACCTTGTCCCCGACCCTCCTGCTTCTCACTACAGATGCATAATTTTGATTTCCTTTTTTCCAAACTCTAACAAACATTTTGTTTGCCTCCTTTTCACACTACATTATATGTAATTATAGACCAATTTTGAATATTTATATGCTATTTATTCACACTACATTATTGAATGACGGCAAACTAAAAAAATGGCTACCATTTCAGTAGCCATTCAGCCAGATAATATCAATGTCGCCTTAAGTTAGTGACATTAGCTTATGTGCTCTCTTTTTTATTTACAATTGATTAATTATTATATAAGTTGCATTTCCTCTGATTCGTCTATAGCTTGACGTTCGTATTTCTTAATAATGTTTAAAATGAACGTATAATCTTTGGCATAGGAATTGGGAAGTCTAATCAAAGTAATGTTATTTGCTTTGCAAATGTCTTCTTTATATTTGTCTCTTTTAATTGTATCTAAATTTTCGTAATGTTTTCCACCATCGAATTCAAACACAATCCAAGTTTTAAATTTGGATAATATATTTTTTCTTCTCATTATTACGGAATCAAATTCACCGGTATAATCTTTAAGTGATGCATCGTTTGGAAAAACATCTTTTACAAGTACATTTCGTTTTATCATCAGTTTTTCATGTACACTTACTAATTGAGACATTGTTTTATAGAATTCTTTTTCGTTCATTGATCCATTTGATTTTCCATAGACTACATTTCTTGATGGAGGAATTACTGTTGTAGTACCATTGGATTTTGCATACGAAAAGAGTTGTTTCCAAATTCCATTTTCGGAGCTTAGATTATTTATAGATTCCTGATCTCCGACTAAGACAAAATTTTGCTTAGCTCTAGAAATAGCTACATTTGCAATTTCATAATGTGATTCCAACCAATTCATTATCCACTTGCTAGTTTTTAGATTTACCGCTGTGGATAAAATTACTGTTTTAGCTTCAGCTCCTTGCATCTTATGAATCGTGCTAACTTCTATGTTTCCTAATCCAGCTTCTTTTAATTCATTTTTGATTAGATTTTGCTGGTTTAAAAACGGAGTAATTACTACTGTATTATCAGATCCTTTTTCTTTTAGATATTTAATAATTGCTTGAGCTTCTTCGTAAGATTGATTCCAATAATTTCTTCCGATTACATTCGTTTTGCAGTCGTAAAACACCAAGTTTCCAGGACCTGTCGTTTTGTCGATGATTAATTGATTATCGTAGAAATATTTGTTAGAGAAGTTGATTATGTTCTTGCCACATCTATAGTGATGTTTTAAAAGCAGCTTGTTAGAAATATTATCAGCTTTTCTCATACAAGTTAGAATGCTTTGCTCTGCATAATCATATGTATTAGAAATCTTATATTTATTTTTAAGCTCTTTATTTGCGTTTGGTAGTAATTGTGTTATCGGCTGAAGCTGATCTTCATCTCCAACTAAGAGTAATGCTTTGGCTTTAGATATTGGAATTAAAGATATAGCTAAAGCGCATTGGCCAGCTTCATCCATGATTACAGTATCAAATAAGAATTTGTTGCCGAGATGATAAGAAGAAATATTAGTTGTGAAAATAATAGGAAATACATCGGTTAACAGCTTCATGTTTTCATCAGAACTACACCAAGTGTTGAATTCTCTTACTCTAACTTGATCATCAGCAATAGAAACAATCCTTATTAAATCTTTATATTCTGCTCCTCTCAATCTTTTTAAATGAGTTAAAGAAGAGGCGTAAAGATAATATTGTGAATCAGGATCTCTTTTTGCAGCAAAAGCGATGTTGGTTAAATCTTCATCTTTGATTTCAGTTGTCTTTGATATTTCGTCTTGAAGATTTGCAATAGCCTTTTTAAATCTGTTATCTGTAGTTGCTTGCTCTGTTTGATCTTGTACGTTCAATAAGGCCTTTAGTTTTTCTTTCTTTAACTGGAGGTCTCTATATGAAGTTAATTTTTCGACTAAATCAGCGTTCTTTGATCTAACTTTTTCTTTAATTTCTTTAACTTTAATTTGATCGATTTTGTCTTGGAATGTGTAGTTATATAAATCTAATATTTTTCTTGTAGCTTCGATATTCTTAGCTTGATTTCCTAGTCTTAAGTACGGAAAAGGAACACTTTTACCATTGTATTCAAAACTCAATTTATCGATGATTCCATCTACTGGAATATTATTATTTGAAGTGATGAGCATCGTTTTGTCGTTGTAATAACCTGAAACAATGACATTGAATAAAGTTTGAGTTTTTCCTGTTCCTGGAGGCCCTTGAACATAGGTCACAGGATTTTTCATAGCACAATAAACTACGAACATTTGATCAGCATTAATTCTGCTGTCGAAAAGAACAATCTTAGGCTTAGACATACCATTGTCTTTAATGTTTATATCGCCAAAGAAAGCTCTCATAGGAATATTGAGATTTCCTTCAGACGCCTCATCTTCTATGTTTTTAAAGATTTGATTGAAAGGAACAATTAAATTTCTTTGTATTATAAGAATGTCGGGTCTTGTATCGATTTCTTGCTTTTTTCTAAGATTGTTTCTTAAGAGTTCTATTGTTTGTATAGGGTTATTTTCGTATGACTTTTGAAATTCAGCTACTGAAAGCTCAGTATAATTTGAAAGGGAGTGTCTCGTATCTTTAACACTATAGTTTTGATTGAATTTTAAAGGTCCGTTTAAAGATAATTCTTGAGTCTTAGGATTGTATGCTAGATTTTGATAAATGAATACGAATTTCTCCCACCCTCATCAATTGAAAGAATTGACATTGATAATTCGTTATAGACTTTAGAATAAGAATTGAAGTCATTTTTCTTTATTAGATCTATGACACTATCTATTTGTTTTATATCTAGTTTTACTTTCTTTTCTCTCTTAAGCTTTTCATAATCTAAACCTTTAATCATTGTATAGGATGATTCGAAAGGATCGTTATCTAATTTATAACAATCTTCGAGATATAAAAGAATGTTATTGTTGAATTTTTCAAATTCTAACCAAGCAAATGCAATTGGATTCTTTTGAATCTTTTCTATCAGGTTTAAAGAGGGTTCGTGATCTGTGAATTCTATTACTTGAGCCGAAATTATTTTTTCAAATTTCAATTCGGCGTTCAATATTTTTTCACTGATTGAATGATTGTACATCTCAACTTTTAACTTCTTTTTTTCGGGATTTATATCCAAAATGAAAATCCAGAAATTAGTATTTCCTCTTTCAGTGTTGTCATATGTGATTTGACACCACTTTCCTTCCTTTATTGAATTAACTAATTCTGTTTTTATTTTGTCCATATGGATATTAGTTTACATTTTTAAATAAAATAATAAAAGTGTTCAGACATAATTATTTTAAGTATATTTATGAGAAGAATGCTCTTAAAAAGAACATTTGGCATCAACCTTTATTTCATGTTCAAAAATCACGTTGTCTTTTTTGCAAATTTTCATCATTTGGATTTTTGCTTTTCTTAATATAATAGCCGCCATTTTGCTAGGTCAAAATTTATGGGCTTGCTATTTACTATTTTTGCAGAGTCATTTATAGAGTCAGAATAAATCCGTTTTAATTATTTCTATTTTTTAAATATTCATCAGCTTTTCTCAATGTATCTTTATCTGTTTCAAAGGTTACTGCATCTATAGCTTCTTTGATAGGAAGCCAAATACATGATTTGACTTCATCATCGTGGTCATCGTGAGCGATGGTGTCTTCTTTGCATTCAGCGACAAAGAAATAGACATCTTTGTCTATTCCAGGAAATGGAGAATAATTTATATGGTGCTTAAATCCAGTATCTATAGTCACGTTTAAAGAAGTCTCTTCTTTTATTTCTCTTCTAGCTGTATCTTCATCATTTTTATCCGTAGGTTCTACATGGCCCTTTGGAATTGAAGTATGTCCTAAATTCATCTTCTCTACTAGATAGTATCTTTGGTCATTTATTATTTTATATACTACAGCACCACAACTTTTTTCTTTCTTTATATTCTCGCTCATAGTTATAAACCGCCTTTCTAGCTAGGAATTTAGCTTAAAAATCGGTTATAATAATACCGCTTTCTAATGAATTTGTTATATTTACTTTTTATTTATATAAATGAAAGTCAACTGACATTAAAAGCGAAAAGGAGTGATAACTATGACAGACGAAGAAAAGAAGGTGTTGGATACTATTCTAAGTCTTTGCCAAAGAGAAGGAATATCCCCTTTTCAAATTGACTATAAAGTCCATAATGAAATTAAAGTATCAAATGTAAAAGGTGTTATAACGACTGACATAAAAGAAAATGTTGTCTCAGTTCGTTATAGAGGAATGTATGAAGAGAGATTAGGTACTTTTGAAGATGACAAATTGGATGAGAATAGAGTTGATGAAATCATTAAATCTATTAAGCTATCTGCTTTGAATAGCGATAGATTATGTAGACCTGAATTCTTTGGCGAACCTGGTCAAAGATATAAATCTAGTGGATTTAAATTATCTAACGTGAAGATAGATAATCTAAAGATTTTAAACAATAAAATTGTTCAATCTTTAAAAGGAATGAATTCTTTGTTCAACGATGATGCTATAAATGAAATTTCAACCACCTTGATAACTGGTAGAAGAATGATGGTCAATTCTAAAGGATTAAAAGTGGAGAAGAAGTTTGACCGTATAGTGATGAAAGCAGACTGTACCTTCACAAAGCCTGATGGCGAGAAGAGTTCTGCTACTGAGACATATATCGGATACAATTTGATAACTATTAAACCTGAGTATTTGGCTAATAGAATAGATAAAGAAATAATGTCTTCCTTCAAGGTTGGTCTAGCTGAAAAGGGAAAATATAAAGTAGCTTTTTCTCCAAGAAGTGCTGCTACTATCCTTCATATTGCTGATCTTCATCTCTCTGGTGCGATGGTAGCCTCGGGAAAATCAGTATATAAGGATCAGTTTGGAAAGGATGCTTTCTCACCGCTACTAACTGTCTTAAATGATCCTATTATCTCTTCAGTTCAATCCACTCCATTCGATACAGAAGGAAATGCAACAGAGAAGTTTATGGCCATAGATCATGGAAGACTTCGCTGTTTCTTCTTGGATACTGAATACGGTGAGATATTGAATATAAGATCTAATTCTTGTGCCACATACGGAATTCCCGAGTCTCAATACTTCGTCGTCGCACCTTCAGCAGATAATACATCTTTGGGATTGATAAGGTCTGTAGATAATGGATATATAGTAGAAGGATTTGATAAGGACTGTGTAGAAAAGATAAAGAGAGATGCTGAGATAAATCTTGAGATTCCTTTCTATGGTTATGAGATAAAAGAAGGAAAGATTGGAAAGCCTGTAAGAGGAACTATAAAAGGAAAAGCTGATGAATTCTTACGAGATGTAATTGGACTTTCTTCTGAAAGAGAGGATTGCTCTATAGAAGCCGCTCTTTGCCCTTGGTTCTTAATAGATAACGTAGAAGTTGAATAGCTGTGAAGACAGCTATTTTTTGTTCTTAAGAAATAAGTTAGTCGTGTTTTATATTATTTATAAGGAGAATGATGTAATCATGTTTAAAATGGATAGATTAGGTCAAGGAACTTGGCATTTTGGAGAAAATAAAAAATTATATGAAGCTGAAATTGAAAGTATTAGATATGGAATTCAAAATGGAGTGACATTGATAGATACAGCTGAGATGTATGGGGATGGCAAATCTGAATCCTTGATAGGAGAAGCTATCAAGGATTTTGATAGGTCAAGATTATATATTGTTTCTAAGATATTGCCTTGGAATGCTGGATATGATGATTTCTTCATCAGCCTTTCTAATTCTTTAAAAAGATTGAATACATCTTATTTGGATATGTACTTATTGCATTGGAGAGGCGAGATTCCATTAGAAGAAACCATAAGATGTATGGAAGAAGCAAAGAGACAAGGTCTTATCAAAGATTGGGGTGTCTCTAACTTTGATATTGATGATATGCAAGAGTTATTAAGCCTTAAAGATGGTTACAATTGCAGAGTTGATCAATGCTTATATCATTTAGGATCAAGAGGTGTAGAGTATAGTCTTATTCCTTTTTTAAAGAATAATGCCATTAGATTTATGTCTTATTGTCCTTTGGCAGAGGCTGGATTATTGAAAAGAGAGCTTTTATCTAATTCGACAGTAATAGAAATATCTAAAGAATATGGAATTACACCTATTCAACTTCTTTTAGCCTTCACTTTGAGAGATAAGGATATAACATCTATTCCTAAAGCTTCTCATGTAGAGCATCTAAAGATGAATATTGAAGCATCCAAGATTCAAATATCAGATGAATCTTGGAAGTTATTAGATTCTATTTATCCATCTCCAAAGAAGAAACTTCCTTTGGATATGGAATAAAAGACATAAAAAAACTCCGAACCTAATTTGCATTAGATCCGGAGCGAGCAAAAGGAATTTTATGTTGGAAATAATTAACTTAGTTATTTGCAATCTCTTGATTGCTTTGTAATTATAGTCCTTAGATTTATAAAAGCAAGCAAAAAAACAAAGTATTTTTGAAAGTGTTTTCAAATACCTGCTGTTTTCTAATAAATATATATTTTCATCTTATATATGTGCTTATAAGTAAAGCCTAATAAAAATCTATTTAAGTGTAGAAGTGGATTCAAAATACTAATAGCAGGATGAGACTATATGAATTTTGGAAAATAAACAGAAAAAGTCGAATTCAAAAGATCACTTTCGAATTAAAAGAAAGAATTATTTCTTTGTCTATTATGCTAAACAAAGGATCTAAGAAAAATGTATGTTGGACTATCCAAGATGAACAATATCAATTTTAGATGTTTTATTTAGATGAATAATTTATACTTTATTAATAAGAGGTGGACTGATATGGATCAAGAAAAGAAATTAACAAAGTCATTGAGGGTAATCCATGAGACAGTGAAGATGATGCAGTTTTATAGTGATATGTCTGGAGTCATATCATGGGATTTGGAAACATGCGCTCCAAGAGATGGACGAGATAGAGAAAGTGAGCAACTCACTTACTTGTCAGGTAAATCTTTTGCTCTCAGCAAAAAGAAGAAATTCATAAGTTCAATTATTTATGCTATGAAGAATTTCGAGTCTTTGGATAAATATGACAAAGTCTTAGTTAAATCTTTATATAGAGATTATTTGAGTTCAAAGAATGTAACTCCTGAATTTGAAAAGATTTATTCCAACAACTTTAGCAAAGCATTTAACGTATGGGTTAATGCTAAAGAAAAGAATGATTATTCTTTATTTGAAGGTCAGTTGAAGAAAAATGTCGAATATACTAGAAAATGGGTAAATCTTAGAGATGACGCAAAAGGAAAGAAAGTTTTGGATATTTTGACTGATGAAGTTCAGCCTGGATTTACTACTGAGGATTTAGATATCTATTTCAACAGTCTTAAAGATGGCATTATTCCTATCTTGAATAGAGTTTATGAATCCAAAGAAATCATTAGAGATGACTTCTTGTTTAGAGAAGTATCTATAGAAAAACAAAGAGAGTTCTCTCTTTGGTTGATGAAACTATTAGGATTTGATTTCGATAAAGGAACTTTAGGTCAGACAGAGCATCCTTTTACATCTGAATTGAGTGCATCTGATTGTAGAGTAGCTACTCACTATTATGAGAAGAACTTCATATCAAATTTCTATTCGATAATGCATGAAACAGGTCATGCTTTGTTCTCACAAAACACACCTGCTATAGTTAGAAAACATTTGCTTGGTGGTCATCAAACATTGGATATGGATGAATCTGTATCTAGATTCTATGAGAATGTTATAGGAAGAAGTTATTCTTTCTTGTCTTTTGTATTTCCTACCATGCAGAAATATTTCGCACCAGTATTAGATGATGTAACAGTCGAAGAATTCTATAGAGCAGCTAACAAAGTATTCCGTCAACCTTATAGAACAGAAGCTGATGAATTGACTTATTCGCTTCATATCGTCATAAGATATGAGATAGAGAAAGGTCTTTTTGATAAGACATTAAGTACTAAGGATTTAAATAAAGTTTGGAATCAAAAATATAAGGATTATTTAGGACTGGATGTCGAAGATGATAGAAGTGGAATATTGCAAGATGTTCATTGGTGTGATTCTTTCGCCTATTTTCCTGTATATGCAGTTGGAAATTCATACAACATCATGTATAGAAACGTAATGGATAAATCCTTTAAGAAGTATGGTGGATTAGATCAGGTGTTGAAAGAAGGTAGAATGGATTTGGTCAAAGACTGGATGACTAAGAGAGTGTTTAAGAATGCATGTCTATTAGATCCTAAGGATTGGATTAAGTCTATAACTCACAAAGAATTTAGTTCTAAGGAATTCATAGATTATTTGGATAAGAAGTACAAGGGAATATATAAGTAAAGATTCTTTGATAAATATTTAGATTCGAAATAATATAGACTCAGTTAATTAAAAAGGTAGATTTCTACCTTTTTTGTTTATAATTGCAAAATTGTTTTATTTATCCTCAATTGAAGTAAAAACAAAAAAGATAAATAGGTAAATATGAGTCGGTGAGAATGTAAATCTTCAGTAAAAACTAATGAAAATTGCTGAAAACGTGTTTTGATAGCTCTTTCAAGCAAGATACATGTTAAGATTAAATTGGAGGGAGAATAAATTCCAAACAATGAAAAAGAAGAATCATTTAATTGCTTTATCCGTTTTGATTGCGTCATTAGTCGGATGTAATGGAGGAAATGATAGTTCTACTACTCAGCCTGGTAGCAACAATCCCACTACTCCAACCGCTCCATCTACTCAACAACCTGAGAAGAAGACTGGAACAGTTACTATTGGAGCAGTTGAGCATGGTAGTGTCACTGCTGATAAGATGACTGCTGAAGTTGGTGCTGATGTCACCTTTACTGTTACTCCTGATGAGAACTATTCAGTAAAGTCATTCAAAGTCAACAATGATGAAAAACAGCTGAATGACTCTAATCAAGTTGTTGTAAAGATGGTCGAAGGTGGTCTCACTGTATCTGCTGAATTTGAAATCAACAGTGCTGCAGTCACTATCACTCAAGCTGATCATGGAAGCATTAGTGCTGATAAGTCTACTGCTAAGATTGGTGAAAATGTCACCTTCACTGTTGCTCCAGAAGCAAATTATGTAGTTTCATCATTTAAAGTAAATGATGCTGATGTTGCTTTGGATGGTAATAATCAAGCTGTAGTAGTTATGGTAGCCGGTGGCTTGAATGTTACTGCTTCATTTGAATTAGGATCTGGAACAGTCACCATTGGAACTATTGAACATGGTGCTGTCACTGCTGACAAGATGACTGCTAAGATTGGTGAAGATGTAACATTCAAGATCACTTCTGATACTGGATATGATGTGAGTTCCTTTAAGGTGAATGGAAGTGATGTTGACTATGTGACTAAGGAAGATTCAACTACCGGAAAGACTTATTGGGAAGCCAAGGTGAAGATGGTCTCCGGTGGACTTACTGTCACTGCTGAATTTAAGTTAGGCGTATACTCTATCGAATGGGATGCTCCTACTCATGGTACTATTGCTGTAGAAGGTGGTAAAACTCAAGCTACATACGGTGATGAAGTAAAGTTCATTTTTACACCAGAAACTGGATATGAGATTAAATACTTAACTATTAATGAAGAGCCAGTACAATGGGCTAACGACAATACATATACCACTACTATGGGCGAATATGGATTGTTCGTCACTGTACAGTTCGGCCTTGAAAATGAAACTATCACAGTCAATGCCGGCGAACATGGAACGATTGAACATAAGAATAAAGCAGATGATTCTCAGGATTATAAATATGGTGATACTGCAGTCGTTACTGTAACTCCTAATGAAGGATACATGATCGAGACTATCACAGTTGACGGAAAAGCTATCGAAGTACCTGAAGATAAGAAAGGTGGATATTCTTTTGAACAATTAGTTGAGAAGGATCTTAATATCTCAGCTACCTTCACAGATGTTCATACAATATCTGAGTTTACTGATTCTGTTATCAATGAGATTAAAAATGCTCAAGATATCAAGGTTAAGCTTGCAGGAGATGTCACTCTCGGTGTAACTTTACCTTTAGCTAAAGGAACCACTGAATATGATTTGGATGGACATACCATTACTAGCACATTGAATGGAATGCTTAGAGATGCCAGTACTGATACTAAAACCCTTGGAAACAAGTCTGTCACATTGAAGAATGGAAACATCGTTTCTAATTATGACAAGGGAACAGTCAATGTCATCGATTCTTCGTATCTTGCAGCTTTTACATTAGATGGAGTCACTGTAAGCAATAGTAGTATTAGTACAGTTAATCCTATCACTGGTATTTATTGCTCCAGCACTACTGAAACTAAGATTTTGAATTCTACAATCAATATCAAAGGTAGCTCAAATTTAGGTGCTTATGGTATAGGAACTAATAACCTCGACGGTGAAAACAAGACTATTACAATTGACAATACTAAGGTCACAGTTACTTCTGATGACTTTGATAACACTGGATTCTTAGGCAATACTGAAGGAATTAAGGTAGTTGTAAAGAATTCAACCTTTACTGCTGATAGACAAGCAGTCATTGCTAGAACTGGAAACTGGGATATCTCAGGATCTACCTTTGTATCCACAGGTAAATGGTTGAATGCTTCTGAAGCTAATGTTACTACTAATACAAAATATAAGACCACTGCCGGATCTTGGAAGGCTGGAAATGAAGTAGTTTCTGGTGGATTGATCTTAGGTGATGAAAGAACAAGTGCATACAATACTCCTGTTGTTGCTACATTGAAGGATAACAAGTTCACAGTTGCAAAGGGTGACAAGATGTCCATTCATTCTGATGGAACTGTAGCAACTACAGTCACAATGGATGCCTTGACTGCTGTTGAAGCATATGGTTATGATCACGATGAAGATAAAACTACAGTTGTTACTGAGAATAATGTGGTGAAGAAGACCCTTAAAGAGTTGAATGAGATGACAACTGATGATGATGCAAATTTATATGTGACAACTGGTCTGTTGACTAAGATTGAAAACGCACAATATGGAAATCTTTATTTGACTGATAAGGCTACTGGTGAGGAATTATATGTATATCGTACATATTTAGATAATAACTATTCATTTGATGGAACTCAGTTCTCATTTGATAAAGGTGCTAAAGTTATCACTTCAGATTATTTAGGTAAAGAAATCACTGTTGCAGGAACATTCAAAAATTATAATGGTACTAAGGAATTAGTCAATGCAGTGGTTATTGATTCTTCAGCTGAGAAGGTAGCTGCTAAGGTAGTGACTGAATATGATGCTGAAAAGGGAACAGTCACAGTTGAGGAAGGAAAGCTTGGAGATAAACTTACTGTCACTGCTACACCTAAGGAAGGATATAAAGTCTCTTCCATCAAGGTTAATGATCAAGCTTTGACTGTAGCCGATGATAACACAGCTGAGTTTACTGCTGAATTGAACAACAAAGTTGTAGTCGAGTTTGTAAGTGACTCTGCTCCCGTGGCTAAGGTGTATACAGTTTCGTTTGTAAAAGCTAATAACGAAGCGGTTAATGATTATGTTAGTACTTGGAAAAACATATCGGATAAATTAAAATTCACCATTGCTAATGGTAATAACTACAAAGGAACGTGGAATTATGTTAAATTTGGTACAAAAAATGGTGATTCAACAGGAACAATTACTACTGACTCCCCATTTATTGAAGCTATTGCTGAGTCAACAATAACTATTGATAATGTAAAAGATCAACAATTTATTAATAGCATTAAGTTGTTAGTCTCTACTTCAGCCGAATTTACTCCTGATACAACCACTTCTTATGATGTGAATGTTGCAAAAGGAGAACAAACAACTAAAATAAAAACTCCAGTTGCAAATGCCTATTATAGATATGTAATTGATTGCAAACAATCAACGAAGAAAATTGGAAATGGACTTATCCAAATTTCCAAAATAACTTTCACTACTGTTGCTGAATAATATTAGTTATATTTTAAAAGGGTGGGCTATAAGACCCATCCTTTTTCTTTTATGATTTTATATGCTTTATTGAAGCAATCTTTCTTTGCCTCTTCTTTTGAAATCACCATTTTTTTGCCCTTTTTTAGAACCAAGTTGATCAGCTCAAGTTTATGGGTATACAACAACACAATAAAAAACACTACAATAATGTAGTGTTTTAATCAAATACATCTTTATCCTTTATAAGGAGGAAGAGGAGGTGGAGGAAGAGGTATTGAGCTTTCAGAAGCAATCTTATATTCACCACCATCCTCATATAAGTAAATAGTTGTAGATAAAATTGAGAACTTCAATGCAATCTTATTTTTGTATGAAGTGATTAGATAATTATAATTTGTTGTTCCATCGCTCAGCACATATGAAGTTATCTTTGTAATAGGATCTACGACAGTTTTAAATGAATATGTAGTTCCACTAGTTGTCGTATAGTCTCTAACAAACTTTGTTATATCGAAATCGACTGAATTCAATGTCTCATTGTTATATTCGACTTTCTTTATTCCATCTACTTCTTTGAATTTGAATGTCGATGAACTTGTTGTTATTGTTGTTACTCCATCTTTGCTTTCATATGAAGAATAAGAAGTTAATGATCCATTTACATATAACTGATCAGCGGTCAGATATATGACAGTCGAATTATCACCGTTTGCATATACTCCGTTATAGTTGTAGATATAGTCAACGGCATATCTATTATTGAATGAGACCAAACTAGCTCCATCTTTAATAAAATATACTTCAGTTAAGTTGCTGTATTTCATAGCTACTCTTACAGCTTTGTTTCCCTGGTATGTAGTTATGCTCAATGAATAGTCATATTCCTTCTCGACTAATCCATTATTAGTATCGTTGAGACTATCAGCATACATCTTTCCATCAGAAGTGATTCTTATCTTTTCTGTTCCATAGGCGCCATTGAATTCATATGTGCCTACCAAATCTAAGAACATGTCATATGGAACGAAAGTTTCATTTGGAGTGAATACATTATTTTTAAATACTCCTCCAACCATAGCGTTGTTTGATCCTACTTCTATCAAATGCTCTTCTTTACCGATGGTGAAATAAAGACCGATCACATATGCAAATGAATCTTTTATGTAGTATGGCTTCATTTCATAATTGACTTTATTTTCTTTATAAGTTAATTTATCTGCAGCGATAGTTAAGTCGATTTGATATTTGGTGGTGTATTCGCCTAATAGAGATTCAAAACTGCTAGTAGGTATGAATATCTTTGATTCATCTCCTTTTATCAATTCAAATGCTTTGATTCCAGTGTCGAATAATTTGAATTGATATGTATTTGAATCCATTGCGAATTCTAGATAAGTGGAATCAGAAGAAGGAACATATAGAATACTAGAATCGACGGTCTTAGATTGATAGGTTATCTTTAAATCTTTGTCTACCACCAATGTTTCTTTCTCAGTCTTTGATTTGTATGTGAAGTCGTTTACAAAGTAATTTGAATAAAGAGATTTATTTACTAAGAATAACTCTTTTTCACCTACATATCCTTTGATTACGTAATTAGAAGCCATATCGTCTTTATAAGGAACAAAATGATATGTCTTTCCATCGTATTCAACTTTTATAGCTTTGAAGTTTTTATAGACATCAAAGCTAAATGATGTTTCAACATTATTGATTTTCAATTTGTTAGTGTTTGTCTCTTCATCTAAGCTGAAGGAGAAATTGAAATCCTTATAAGAGAAGCTACCATATAAATATGAAGAATAATCTTCATACGGCATGAATGTTTCTTTATTTGAAGAATCTATGAAGGTAATTCCATAAGCACTAGGTTTTACTAAATAAGACTTACTTCCAGAAGTGATTCTATATTCACTTCCTTCTTTTTCATCTACGATTCCTTCTATTTGATATGTATCACTATCAAAGGATACAGTCTTATTATCGAAATCATAGGATAAGTCTATTGTCTTTGATCCATCAAAAACATCATAGTTCATAAAAGCAGGACAGCTTCTGAATACGACTTCATTATTTGATAATATGTTGACTAAATCTATATAAGACCCGTTATTTTCTAGCATCATAGATTCATATAGATAATTATCAGTGTAGTCGTAGTAATCTGCTATTAATTCGACAGTTCCATCCACGTCTTTCAAGTAGGATTTTGTATAGTAGGAATTTAAAGTTGATCCAGCTGCAGTGGATTGTCTAACTAAGAATACATCTCTATCGACTGAATAATCTCCGCTGAAATAGTAGATTAAATCAATTTTGGAAACTTCTTCTTCATAATAAGGTGAGAAGAATGCCCCATTCATGCTTTTGATAGAAGGCATGAATGAATAAGACTCATTACCTTTTTCAAGAATTAAGACCATCTTTTCATCAAAAGATAGGTAGGCCTTATAGTCATCATCATTAAAATCTTTGGAGAATGATATTACTGTTCTTGTTATATCATCATCTTGTATTTCTTCATCTATAGAAGTTGGGATCAGATCTTTTGATTGACCATCTTTTGTGATGGTTAATCTTTTATTTGTTATAGTAACTTCACCTAATTGACCTTCATAGGTGTAGTCATCCATGACATCTAAATCATAATCAGAGAAATCAGGTGCTGTAGGTTCTGTTGGTGTAAAAGATGAATTTGGTGTAGTAGATCCAGGAGTTTGAGAAGAAGATGGCTTAATCTCATTGCAACTTGTCAAGCTCATCAATACAAGAGTAGATATTGATATTAGTTTTTTAAATTTCATATATTTTGCTCCTTTTATATAGATTTAGGACATAAGAATAAATGTTTTATTAAATAATTTCAAATAGTATTTAAAACTTATCTATAAGAACAAGAAAATGATTATGGTATCCTTAGACTTTTCTAGTAAATGAAAGAATAATAAAAGATATGCAGCCCGAAAACGATAACGAATTGTCTATAGTCGAACTATTTCATTTATATATAAAAAGTTGGTAACATCAAATCTTGTAGAAAATAAGATAATAAATTCTTATTTAGCTAAAATTAATTGAAAAAGAAAAATAATAAAGATTATATATGCAATATATAGATCTATTTACTTATTTTATTCTTTTACTAGCTTAATTTCTTTATCTTTTTTAGAAATGAATATAGATAGTCCAATCAATATTAATAATACGGCAATCATTGAAATAGGTAATAACTGAATAATAGTATCTTTGGATTGGTTATCGATAAATTTATAACAAAGATAGAAAGACATAGCGCCTAATATAAAGGAAATCAAAATGAAGAAGTATTCCAAAGATATAAAAGCATATTCAATGTTCTTTTCTTTTATTGATTTCACTAAGAATTCAGCTATATTCTTCATAACAGTAGTCATCATAGTAGAAGAGAATACATTTTTATTCATTTCACGGAATGAGCAGAATTGGAACGCTCCATATAAAGCCATGAAACAATCGGCTACGATATCGTTTATTGTAGGTGTTCCGTTAGATTGAATCGCTTCAACATTAACAGGAATGCAAATTGATGGAATCAAACATATGATCATTAGGCTCAGTACTATTTGTGGATAGTATTTATTCACTTTCTTTATTGTGGCTTTTAAAGTTTCTGCAGTTAAACATCCGATAAAGAACATTAATATAACCATCATCCTATCTAAAGCCCAAGGGATATTACCATCTATAAAATTCATAAACATTGTAATGGTGTTTCCGGTTTGCATAGCAGCATATATTCCTCTAGTTTTGATGGAATATAGTTCTGTGAAACCACCTAAAAGACTTAATAGACAAGCAAATAATAGAGATAAAGTGAAGTGTTTCTTAATATAGCTCATAAAATGAATCCTAAATCTTTAGAATTATAGAATTCTTTTATACTCTTGACTCATTAAAGGCTTTCCAAATTTAAATGAACACTTAATTTGCTAGTCAAATATAATAAAAAAAGCCAAGCGGTTATGTAGCTAGGCTTATAGTTTTATTTCTTTTTGTTTTTCTTCTCTTCTTTTTTAGCTTTTTTAACATCTCGAAGAATAGCATTGTCATTTTTCTTTATGGTTATTCTTTCAAGCTTCATAGCCTTTAGCTGAGCTTTCTTTATAGATCTGGCTGAGTGATGCTCTTTTATTTGCAAAGGCTCATCACCATCATCATATGAGAATCCATTTCCATGAATTTCATCGACATTTGTTATTGTTATAAAAGCATATGGATCTATAGATTTTATTAATCTGAGCAATTCACGATATTCGTTTCTTGTGAATGAGACTTTTACTACTTTTCTTTCAAATCCAGTATATCCGCCCTCAGCTTCATATAGTGTTGTTCCTCTTTCCATGTTTTTATTAATGGCGTTGGAGATGCTTCTATATTTAGCTGATACAATCTCTGCACAATATGAAGAACTATTGCCTGAGAAGATTCTCTCTATGACAAATGAACATAATAATGAAGCTAATATTCCAATTAAGAAATTGATTAAATTTTGAGATGAGAACAGACCAGTGAATATTATTATAAAGTCCACTCCAAAAGATGAAATAGAAGTTGGAATTCCAAATTTCTTATGTAACCACATGGTTATACAATCCGTTCCACCGGTAGATCCACCACCTTTGAATGAAAATGCAACACCTGCACCCATCAATATACCACCGAATATTCCAGCTAGAATCATTACTGAAGTAGAATCGTAGCTTGGATTATTTATATAAGTTTCTATAGCAAATAATTTAGTTCCGTTAATAACGGTTATTTCTCTTAGAAAATCAAATAGATAGATTCCTAAAGGATAGATAATAGTTGAGATTAAAGTTTTTAAAGTGAATCCAAATCCTAATAAGAAGTAACCTAGTATGAAGAAAAAGACAGTGGAAATTGTAATGATATGGTTAATATCGATTATAGAATTTAAGTCATTCCCAGTCGCCATGTTATAGAACTGTTGGATTATAATTGCTATACCGGAAGTTCCACCTGTGACTATTTCACCAGGAACAAGGAATAACGATGCACCTAATGCCAACAACAAGTTTCCTATGACAATCCAAGTTATCGATTTGAATAATTCGGATTTCTTCGGTTCTATAAATTCCTTATGAAAGGAAGTCTTTAAAGTAAACCATTGACCGAGAAAGAAGTTTTTAAACCAGCTTGTTCTATTCTCCTTCTGCATCGGTTCTTCCCTCTTTATACTTCCATTTTAAATAGGCATCGATGAATCCATCCAAATTACCATCCATTACTTTTTGGATATCTCCGACTGAATATTCAGTACGATGGTCTTTGACCATCGTATAAGGCTGGAAAACATAGGATCTTATTTGAGATCCCCATTCGATATCTTTTTTGACACCATTGATTTTATTTAACTTCTCTTGTCTTTCTTTCTCTCTTAATTGGAATAATCTAGATTTCAAAAGATTCATTGCCAAAGCTTTATTTTGCATTTGGCTTCTCTCAACCTGACAAGTGACGACTATTCCAGTAGGATGGTGAATGATTCTAATTGCAGATTCAGTCTTGTTGACGTTTTGACCACCAGCACCAGATGATCTATAAGTCTCAATAGTTATTTCAGCTGGATTTATTTCTACATCTACTGAATCATCTAATTCAGGCATTACGTTGACACTTGCAAAGGATGTATGTCTTGAATGAGCAGCATCAAATGGTGATAATCTCACCATTCTATGAACTCCTCTTTCTGATTTCAAAAGACCATAGGCATTTTTACCCATGACTTCTAATGTGGCAGAAGATATTCCAGCTTCTTCCCCTTCTTGATAATCCAATACTTTATATTTGAATCCGTGGCTGTCACAGTATTTGGTGTACATTCTAAATAACATTCCAGCCCAGTCATGTGCTTCAGTTCCACCAGCACCTGGATGAAATTCCAAGATTGCATTCATATGATCATAAGCACCAGACAAATATAATTCAGTCTCAAAAACATCCATATCTTTCGATAAGGATGCTACATCTTTTTCTGTTTGATTATGCAAATCCTTGTCATCTTCTTCTTTCAAAAGTGAAAGTGCAGCCTTGATATCTTCAAGTCGATTGAAAAGACCTTCATAAGTATTTTTCTTATCGTTGAGGTCTGACAACTTGCCATTTATCTTGGCAGCATTTTTAGGGTCACTCCAAAAGGATGGATTTGCTGTTTCTTCTTCTAAATTCTTGATTTCTTCTTCTATCTTGGGGAGGTCAAAGACAGCCGCAAAGAGAGGACATCTTCAATTCCAATCTTTGGGCATCTCCCGCTATTTCGTATAACTCCTTCATTTTAATAAATACTCCTTAACTAATTATTACTTATTGTCTGTCTTAACAGTATTCAAAGCGTAGCTGACGAGTTCTTCAAATTCCTTCTTGGATTCAAAGCTCTTAGGTCCGACTATTGGTGTTCCTTCTTGGCTGAGTCTTTCCTTCAACATATTTCTATCAGCGTCGGAGAGTTCAGCAATTCCACCCATAATCAACAAAGATAATTCTTGTTTTCCAAGATATCCAAAATCGACCAATTTGATATAAGTCTTAACGATATCGATGGTCAAGACCTTCTTTCCTAACAAGACCATTGTTTCGATTTGAATGTCTCTAGCAGTAGGCTTGTAGTTACCTGTTCCTTTAGAGGTTTCAAAGGTGACCTTAGGTTCTTCAACAGGTTGAGCATTATTAGACTCTTCACCAGGCATAGGCTCATGCTTCTTGTTAGCTTCAGCTTGAGCTCTTTGCTCTTCCTTCAAAGCTTCTTGCTCTTTAGCTATTTGCTCACGTTTTTCTGCTTCGATAGCTTTGAGCTTATCTTCTACTTTGACTGTGGTAGAAGGTGCACGGCTAGGTTGTGATCTGAATTGTACGTTTAATAAACGATATACGATTTCATCAGCAATTGTGTCCTGCATTTTTCCGAACAAAGAATAACCTTCGTTTGTATAAGCTTGCAAAGGATCGGAGTTAGCGTAGGAACGGAGCCAAATAGCATCACGAAGTTTTGCCATGGTGTCGATGTGACGTGTCCAAGACTTATCGATACAAGTCAAAGCAATGGTCTTTTCAGCATAGTCTTCCATTTCTTTGGACCAATCTTTCTTATGTTCTCCATAAAGCTTTAACAAGAAGTTAGAGAGAATATCTGTTCCTTCTTCTTCAGTCAATCCTTGGAAGGGCTCAGCATTGAATTGACCCTTAGGAAGGTCACGAGCCTCTACCAACATACAAAGCTTCTTAGAATCGATTACATTCTCTTGATCGATTACGGTCATAGCTTGGCTGACTAATGAATGAGCAGCTTTATTGAAGTAATCGGGGATTGTATCGAAGATTGAATCAGAGAACAAAATCTTATCACGTTTTGCATACATGACTTCACGTTGCTGACGAAGAATTTCATCGTAGTCGAGCAAAGACTTACGAGTGTCGAAGTTCTGTCCTTCAACCTTCTTTTGAGCAGAGGTTATAGCCTTGGTCAACATCTTTGAATCTACAGGTTGATCTCCCATCTTTTGGAAGACCGAAAGCATAGTGTCGGAGCTGAAACGTTGGAGCAATTCGTCTTTGATACAGACATAGAACTTGGAATATCCAGGGTCTCCTTGACGTCCGGAACGTCCACGGAGCTGGTTATCGATACGACGTGATTCGTTTCTTTCAGTTCCTAAAACAGCAAGACCGTTGTAGTGATGCTCTTTTTCTTCAGCTTCACCAACGAGTTCTGCAACACCTCTTCCCAATTTGATATCCGTACCACGTCCTGCCATGTTAGTGGCGATGGTGACGGCACCTTTTTGTCCGGCTTGGGCGATGATTCCTGCTTCTCTTGCATGGTTCTTAGCATTCAAAACATCATGAGGAATATTAGCCTTGGTCAATAATTCATCGACGATTTCTGATTTTTCGACTGAAGTAGTACCAATCAAGATAGGCTGTCCATGAGCATGTCTATCTTTGACATCAGCTATTAAAGCAGCGTATTTAGCATCCTCTGTTCCGTAAACGGAATCGATATCGTCGAAACGAGCGATAGGTCTATTTGTTGGAATAGGGACGACACGCATGTTGTAAATCTTACGGAATTCTTCCTCTTCAGTCTTAGCGGTTCCGGTCATTCCAGAAAGCTTGTCGTAAAGACGGAAGAAGTTCTGATAAGTGATTGTAGCAACGGTGATAGTCTCAGGTTTGATTTCAACATGCTCCTTTGCTTGCAAAGCTTGTTGAAGTCCATCTGAATATTCACGACCTTTCATGACACGTCCAGTGAAGGAATCGATTAAGAGAATTTCGTTGTCAGCGACCATGTATTCAGTATCACGGGCGAAGATGAAGTTTGCTTTCAAGGCCTGTTGAATACGGTGGTAAAGATCAGCATATTTTGGAGAGAAAAGATTTTGAATTCCAAAAGCGGCTTGAATCTTGTTGATACCTTCATCTGTCAAAGTAGCAACTTTCTTTTTGATATCGATAGTGAAATCTTCATCTTTTCTCAAAGATTTGACAACTCTATCAGCTGCTTCATATGAAGAAGCTGAAACTCCGCTTCCACCAGATATGATCAAAGGAGTTCTTGATTCATCGACTAAGATTGAGTCGGCTTCATCGACGATGGCATAGTGCAATCCGTTTCTACGAAGAACACGATTTGCAGGAGAAGTAGCCATATTATCACGAAGGTAATCGAATCCTAATTCATCGTTGGTTGAGTAGGTGATATCACATTTATAGGCGTTTTGCTTCTCTTGGGTGTTCTTTTCACGGGAATTGATTCCAACAGAAAGACCCATGAAACGATAAATCTGACCCATCCAGTCAGCATCACGGCTTGCCAAGTATTGGTTGACTGTGACTACGTGAGTTCCTTTTCCTTCCAAGGCGTTCAAATAAACAGCCATGGTAGCAGTAAGTGTTTTACCTTCACCTGTCTTCATTTCTGCTACATCGCCTTCGTTTAAGACAGTAGCACCGAAAACCTGAACAGGGTAAGGATATTGACCGATAGTACGTCTTGCAGCTTCTCTAGAAGCAGCAAAAGCTTCAGGAAGAATATCGTCGACAGAAGCTCCGTTTGCGAGCATTTGTTTGAGCTTAGGAGTCTCTTCCTTAAGCTTAGCATCTGTCATTTTCTTGAATTCATCTTCGTAATCAAAAGTAGGGCGTGCTTTTTTTCTAATTTTGGCGTATGCACGTGCGTCGATTCTAAATAATTTTTCGAGGAAACCCATTTTTTACCTCCAGTCGATATAAAATAAATGGCACTCAAATAAAAACGAGTCCTTAAGACTAGCAAGAAAGAGTATAAAGCATATAACTATTATTAGAAAGTTTATATAAAAAGGTATTGAGATTATAAGGCAAAAGAATTTTGGATTTTTTTATTTTTGGTTATAATAGGCGTTAACAAACGAGGTCTAACTGATGGAACTATATGAGATTTCACTGCTGACAAGTCTTTGGATTATCATCATATTTGCAGTATTATTTTTCGGATTACTTTATTTGAATTTCATAAAGAGAAAGAAAATCTTGAAGAATGGATTGGGTGATGAAGAAATTCTAAAGAATCTCAGAAAAAAATATAGACAATTCTTTTATGATAAATGGCAGATCAGCAAAAAAAATTCATCAGTTCCACTTTATACCTTAGCTAATTCTCCAACTTTGATAGCTGCTAAAAACAATTCTGGTAAGCTCGATGAAAGTCAATCTTTAGTTTCTACTTTATCTAAAACAAGAGGCAAAATATCCGGATGGAGTATGTTTGGAGTTGGAATTTGTGCTGTATTAATAGCTGTTTGCTCAATTTCAGCTACAGCTGGAGTTTATTACAAAATAAATGAAAGACCAATTATCTTAAACAACATTGAATATAGAGTTTTGAAAACAGATGGTTTGGATGATTCGACTAAAGAAGTATCGATTAAAAAGAATTCATTGGTCGGCTTTAAAAGAGATGATTTCTCATCGATAAAAGAAGGAGACATCATCGCATATTACACACCTGAATTTGATGCAGTCAATATAAATAGAGTTGTAAAAGTCGAAAACGTAGATGGATCAATTCTATTTGAATGTCAGGACTATAAAGAAGAGACTATTGATGCTAAAAATACTGGCATCGATGAAAAAAGATATTTAGGAAAATATTCAGGTTATAACAATTACGGCTTAGGAGTTACATTTGGATTTATAGCTTCCGATTTTGGAATAGTAACTCTTTATTTTATGACACTGGCCATTTATTTCTACACATATTGTTTTGCCGATATCGACTTCACTTATAGCAAACGTGAATTCTATTTAGCTCAAGGAGTAGATGAGCAAAATGAAAGAAGCTATAAAGAAGAGATAGCGAGATTAAACAACAGCAATAAACCCTTAAGGTAACACGATTACTTTATTGGATTTTTGGCTTACGGCTATTCTTATTTTCTTTCCAAACAATATTTTTCCATCCATAGGATAAAAACAAGCATGAGTATCTTTTCTTGTGACTAATGGAGACTCATATTCGATAGTCAAATATACAGATTTAAGCATGTTGTTTTCATGTACTTCTACAACTCTTCCAGTATAGATTGAATATGTTTTAGAAATAGACAATTCTTTTATAACTGGTGAAATTGCGATTACTGTTAATATCAGAAAAAGACAAGATAGAACAGATGTTGTAATAAATAATCCTAATCCTATTTCTTTTTGAAAGAAATAGCCGAGAATCATTGCGATGATACATAGAATCAACAATATTCCATCTCTATAAAAACTAGACATTTGTTTTTTCACAGTCATAGTTTTAAATACTTCAGTTCTTTTCATATGTAGTTTGCCTCAATCTTCTCTCTTCATCCATCAATTTATCTAATCCTCTTCCGTTATAGCAAACATAGAAGAAACATGTAAAGACTATTCCAATCATAGTGGCTTTAGATCCTATAGACAATCCTGGTGTTTCAAAATCTAATTGATATAAAGTTTCACCTTTATCGGCTATAAATCCGACGAATCCACCTTGAGTCTTATAGGTTGTTACAGTCTGCCAGCCCTTCTCTTTTTTATCCTCGGAATCATCGCTAGTCTTTGAATTGCTATCGGTTGGATAATCCCATTTCTTCAATGTCCATCCATTCTCTCTAGGAATATTTAAAACAACGACTTTTCCTTTTGAATAGTTGGTTGTGAATCTAACTCTATCGCCTCTTCTATATTCGACATTTATAGGTTCAGCTTTTAGTTTATCTATAGCGAGTTTGTAATCGGCATAACTGGATTGATATATATAAGGTTTAGATATAGAGGTGTTGTCATCCTTGTTTTCAAACAAGTAACCAATAATTCTCTTCACAGGTTTTCTTACATAGAAACCATGAGCTTTCTGATATTTAGAATAGCATTCTTCTCCACTGGTAACATCATTTCCGTCTTCATCTACGAAATGCCATTCATAATGATCTGGTGTGTTAGTGGATAGGTAAACAGGATTATCTTCACTTGCTTGAGGTGCGAATAAGCTTCCATCCTTCTTTTCTATGACTACTTTTGTATAGTATTTCAATCCTTTTAAGGAATTTCCTTCTAAGTTATCCATGTCTATCTTTGTATCAGCAGGATAGATATAGTGATCGATTTTAGTAGTGTCGTTAGGATCTAATCCGGTTATATAATTTCCATTTTCGTCCCAATGAGAAGCATAAACTGTATAAGATAAGTTTCTGAGTCTTTGTAACATGCTGGTATTGGTAGAAGCAGTCAACACGTTGTTGGAGTTAGTATAAATAATAGCTTTGTCAGTAAGGTTGAATCCGTTGAATACGATGTGGTGAGAATCTCTAATAGTGAATGATAGATTGTATTTATCATTTACATACTTATCACCTTTCTTTATGAATTCGACATCATAATCGTTATTGAAGTATTTGATATTTCCACTATATCCATAGGTTGTAGGAGTAAATGTCATCTTTAAAGTTGTGGAAGTTTGGAAACTAGAAGAACTATTTGTTTTAGATATTGAAATCAAATGTTTGTTTAAATCAGCTACCAAGTTCTCATCTTTTAAATCATCCTCATCCATGATTGCATATCTTAGATATGCATATTCATTGGCGTCTGTATTGTTATATTCATACATAGCAGAGCTGTTTAAGACAGTGTCGAAAGCAAATCCTAAGTTGATATAGTCGTTGTTTAAGTAAATGTCTCTAGCTAGTGTTCCATCGCTTTGTTGAGCTTTCAAGGAGTCTTGTAAAGCAACGAGTGATGTCCTTTCAGCTTCATCTACAGTGTTAGGGTTAATATCTTGTATATTTACATATCCCCAAGGAATATTATTGTCTTTCTTAGTGCCATCTTCATTTCCATGACGAACCATATAGTATTTGACGCCTAAGAATGTTTCAACATTAGATCTTCTATTGTGTTCACCCATAGACCAGTTTCCACTGGTGTATCCTATGTTGCTCCAGTCTATAAAGTCTTGAGCATTGAAGGCGTAGTTAGAATTGAATGCTGATAATGAATCGTGACCGACTACCAATCCTAAATTGGTGTTGTTTCTATCTACAGTGCTGTTGAAAACACGATATATAGAGGAATCGTATTCCTTTAATTTGCTTATTAAATTTGTTTCATTGGATACAATTCTATTACCTTGGCCATTTGAATATTCAAGATTAGATATATCGCCGAATCCATGGTTTAGGATGACTGTGTTGCCCATCGCAATAGCTTCTATAGAGACTAATAACAATGTAGCTTTGTTAAATTTCTTTCCGTGGAAGAAATGACGCATCACTATGTATCCTACGATGTCTATTCCAAATTGGAATGGGAGAATTAACAATCTTTCCCACCATGTTTCATCAGCAAAAGGATATCCATCTTTATATAAAATATATTGGTTGTTTATAGCCCAGATGGATAATACATAAGCTGTTATTTGAAGGATTACTAGTATTGCCATCGAAGCGTCTAGATATCCTCTGGATATTTCACGTCTTTCATCTATTGTTTTACAAGCAAATGCAATCATCCACGATATAGGAAGTAAGTAGAATCTAGCATATCCGACTGTGAAGGCACTAAACAAGTAATAGAAGAAAGGAACTGACATGAAGAATATGGTGAAAAATCCACCGATTATTGTGCCTATTCTTCTCTTTTTAAAAGCGTATAAATATCCGACAAAAGTCATCAATAGCAAAGGTACAAATATATATGATGATCCGGAGAGATTGTCGTAGTAGCTGACTTGTAGAAGGTTATTTGAAAAGGAGGCCAAGTTCATGAAAACTAAGCTATTCAAAGGATAAATCTTTCTATAGGAGATATATTCACTGGAATAATCAAATTGGAATAAGACTTTAAATATTTTATTCAAATCATTAGATTTGAATGCATTCATCAAATCATCTAAATAGGATGATTCATTGATTCTAGGCATGGACTTAACACTTATAATACTAGGAAGCAAAACAAATGCACTCAATAATATTCCTAACAAGAAGCAAGTGACACCCATTCCAAATACAGCCCATCTAGTTTCACTAGTCTTCATTTGCTTCCAACATTGAATATATCTAAATATAGAATAGAGACATGCTCCAATCATAAACACAGCTAAGAAGAAGTAGTTGCTCAATCCGACTAAGAAGAAAGCTACTATTAAAAGTCTGGGATCTCTTTCTTGTATTACTTTTTCAATTCCATAAAGGATAAGAGGAAAGAAAGCAAAAGCATCTAGATAGAAAGCAAACCAAAGATAGTAAGTCACCCACCCACAAAAAGCAAAAGCAACTCCCCCAATTCTTCTACTTCCTACAGAAATATTAAACATTTTAAGATATAAATAGAAAAAGAATCCACCTAAAACTATTTTAACTATGTATAGAATTGCTATCTCTTGTGAAATCCATGAACGTGGGAATATCAATGTTATCAATGTAAATGGTGAGAACAAACCATAGAAGCTGTCAGCACCGATGGTGTTGACACCTAATCCAGTAGAAGAATCCCATAGACTGAAATGACCAGTATTGAAGAATCTATGCCATTGATCGTACATTTGATAAGGCATAGTTTGGGATTGAAGATATCCATCTCCGGAAAGAGGAATAGTGAAGTTATAGCAAATCAATGTATATCCAAATATGAGAATCGCTACTATTGTCAGCCAGGCTAAAGTTATTAGGTTATCTTTGTTTCTTTTGACAAAGGAGGAAAGCCAAGATTTACCATTTGTTTTCAATCTTGAAAAAAATGTAGATAATCTTGCTATGGCTTCGTTTGTTAAATCTAATATAGGATGACTTTTTTCCATACTTAATTCCCTCCTTTTAAACAAAAACGCCCTTCAAAGATAGAAGAGCGTCAGATGACTTCTTTATGGATTAGTAGTTGAGAAGTTTCTTTCCGAACTTAGCGTTGTTGTACAGTCTCTTTATAGCTACCTTCTTAGTATATCCATATGTCAACCACTGAGCTAATATTGTCAAGAATGCAACAGCGGGTAACAAATAATATCCGGTCCTCAACACAGAGACATATCCTTTAGCATTTGTTGTTTCAAGCTTAAATAAGACCTCATTACGATAAGTTCTAGTGAATGAATACTTGAGCAAGTAGTTGGAGAAGTTAAGCATCATAAACAATCCAACTATAGAGAGAATCACTGTCGATGTGATAACCAATGCTTTCTCATGTCTTCTCGAGAATAAAGGAAGCATAGCAGCAATGATGAATAAGACAAATTCAGCTATAAAGAACACATTGAATTGACCCGAGTGTCTGCTAGTATTCTCTACGTAGGTTCCAAAGGCTAAAGTATAAAACTTTAGACTCATTTCTCCAGCAGCAGTATTGTTACGAATAGTTACATAAGGTAAGAATATGAATCCTATGAATAAGGCTATTCCAACAAGAGCTACTACACCGAATCCCCATTGAGTGATTCTAGCACTTGATAAATCGCCGATCTCATTTTTGATAAAGTCTTTCTGAGCTTTGCTATCAAATAAGGCTTCTTCAGTATCTAATTCTCTTTTTCCCATATCTTGATATCTCCTTTCCTTCCATAACTTATTCATATTTTATAAGATTTTTTATATTAAAGATAGTAAAAAATATATAGTATTGTTTTGGTTCATAATGAAACTACCTTACTAATGATAAAAATAGTTTCTAAATTTGAGTTTTATTAAAATGAATATTGCTAGATTGTATGATACAAAACCTTAAACATGCAACAATGATTTCTTGTTACTTTGTATTAAGTCTTGTTAAAATTATTTTACTATGTAAGGAATATCGATTATGGCATTTATAGAAGGAAGAGCTTTGATGAAAGACTATGGCAAGGGTGAAACCCTTGTCCATGCATTAAAAGGTGTTTCTTTTTCAATCGAAAAAGGTGAATTTGTCGTCATCTTAGGAGCTAGTGGAGCAGGAAAGACAACACTTTTAAATCTGCTGGGTGGAATGGATAATGCTTCTGCTGGAAATTATTTTCTAGCTGGAAGAGATGTATCTAAATTCAACAGTCGTCAATTGGAAGACTTTAGAAGAAACGATATCGGATTTGTTTTTCAATTCTATAATTTGATGGAAAACCTTACTGCCTATGAAAATATTGCTTTAGCTGCTTCTATAGTGAAGAAACCTTTTGATCCTAAAGAGATATTGAAAGATGTCGGATTAGAGAATAGAGCAAATAACTATCCTTCTCAATTGTCAGGTGGTGAGCAGCAACGCGTCTCTATAGCTAGAGCAGTAGTAAAGAATCCAAAATTATTGCTTTGTGACGAGCCTACTGGAGCTTTGGATAGCAAGACAGGAAGCAAGATTATAGAACTGCTTTATTCCTTATCGTCTAAATTTAATACTACGGTCATAATCGTTACACATAATTCGTCTTTAGCTAAAATAGCGACTCATTTGATTAGAGTTAGTGATGGTCAAATAGAGGAAGATTCTCATTTTCCACGTAAAGAATCCATAGAGGATATTGTATGGTAAAGAGCAAGAACAAATCATCCACATTCAATATTCTTTTCAAATCTTTGATGAGATCGATGAGAAAGAATATAAAGCAATTGATTTCTATCATTGCCATTTCTTTCTTGTCTCTCTGCCTTTTTGCTGGATTGACTTCTAATGCAAATAATATATTAGAAAGACAAAACAATTTGTATGAGAAAACAAATCTAGCAGATGTGTATGTGACTACTACAGGCTTAACTGACGATGATAGAACTGCTATGCGTACTCTCTATAACATAGATCTCATCGAAGAGAGAATTTATTTAACTGCAAACGTAAAGAACAGCAATGTTTATTTCGTTTCTACTGAAGCATCTCCAAAATTGTCCCATCCTTTGATAAAAGAAGGAGAAGAAGGATGTTTGATGATGAATTCTTTTATGAAGGATAAAGAATTATCTATCGGCGATAAGGTTTCTTTCACTATGACTAATCCTTTGAAAATGATGATTTCAACAATAAATAGTCAATACTCATCTTTTATAAAATCTTTGCTGGATCGATTTGTCTTGAATGGTGGCAAGAATATAGTTTATGACGATGAAATAACATTTGATATGAACATAACAGGATCGATGTATCATCCTGAAGGTGTTCAAAATTCCTCGTTTTCTAATTCTATAGTTTCAGTCACAAATAATAGTTTTGCTACTTGTCTTTATAATCTTTTAAAAGCGAACTATAACAACAGTGTGTTGGATTTAGTATTGAGATTGTTGAATTTAAACGCTAGCGAGGATTCATTGGTAAATTTAACTAGTTTGATGCAGAGCAGCACTAATCAAATATTGATAAAGACAGATGATCCTGACACAGCTGTTTCTAGCATAAATGAATACTTCACTGGCAAATCCAATTTTATTTTAGCTTATAAAAGTTCATCTCTCCCATCGTATCAAGCTTTAAATCAAGACGTGACTCAAGCTATGCAGTTGACATTCGTCTTCCCTATCATTTTCTTTTTAGTTTCATTATTAATTATCCTAACTACTATTTCACAAATGATATTGAAGAGTAGAAGTGAAATAGGAGTGATGAAGGCTATCGGTGTTCCAAAGAAGAAAATATATTCTTACTTCGTTAGCTTTGGTGTTGTTCTATGTTCGATTGGAGGAATACTAGGATTCATAATAGGTCCTTTATTAATTCCGAATGTCATGGGAATTAAATATAATCTATTATGGGATATGCCTTCTATGTCTATACATTTCTTTTATTGGATGTCTATAGTCATGCTATTGGCATTGATAATTGTTGCGGGTTTATGTTCTTTTATCCTCTCTTATTCAGTTATTAAAGAAAAGCCTGCTGATACTTTGAGAACTAAGACTAATAATAGTGATAAAGGTTTGTATGCTAAGTATAAATCTTTTAGAGAAAAGCATGGATTTAGACCGGTGTCATTTGGAAAAAATCTAGGATTTGTCGGAGTGATTCTTTTATCAATTCATGATTTCTTTGTATTTATTTTTGGATTGAAAAATAAAGAAATAAAAGAGAAAAAGATAAAAGCTAATAAAAAGACTAAAGTTAATAACTTTGGCATAGTTTTAAAGATGTCTATTAGGAACATTTTGAGTAGCAAAGGAAAGAGCTTGATGGTTATTCTAGGAATGACGGGATGTACTGCTTTGTTAGTTTGCGGCTTTGGAATATCAGATACTTTGAACTATGGTGTTGATCTGGATTTTAACGTGAATGAATATGTCGAGATGAGTGTTAAACCTTCAGGAAATACGGACGATGTTTATAACAATCTTCTAAGTTTAGAAAATGTAGAGAAGGTTGAGAAAGTATCTCAAGCAGCTGTATCTGTTTCTTATGAATCTTCATTAGAAACAACATTGAATATTCTCGAAGATAATTCTAATTATTTTAAAGTTCCTTACTATGTCGATGGTGGTCTTACCATGGATCAAAGAACTGCTGAAAGATTGAATATCGCAATAGGCGACACTTTAAAAATTGTATTGAGTGGAAAGATATATGAGAGAAAACTGACTTATATCTTTGAATCTTCAGTTTTAAAAGGTGTTTTTGATAAAGCTAGTGGATATCCTAATACTACATTTTCTCCTACTACTTTTTATTTAACCTTGAAAGATTTGTCCAAATCTGAAGAAACTAAAGAAGAAATAATGAAGCTAGATGGTGTATCTTCTTGTAGCACTGCAAAAGATATTAAAGATAGAGCGGATTCTTTGCTTTCTACTATCAACATTATGACAGATGTAGTAAAGATATTCGCAATCTTATTATGTGTTGTAGTCATTTATAACTTAACTAGTTTAAATATCGCACAGCGTAAACGCGATATAGCTACTATGAAAGTTCTAGGCTTCCATTTTAAAGAGATAAGCATGACTTTGGCATATGAACTGGCTATAGACTCATTGATTGGATCTTTAATAGGATTGGCCTTAGGATTTCCATTAGCAGTATTAGTTTTATCAGTAAACAAAACTGATCTATTAACCTTCTTGTATCATATCAACTGGACTACATATATCATTTCATTTGTAATAGCATTTATAACTTCTATAGTTGTATCTCTATTGTTGAATTTCAAAACTAAAAAGATTCCGATGGCGGAATCTTTAAAGTCGATTGAATAGTCTAGTCTTTTAAATCTAAGGATTTACTTTATTGTATAAGAATTCGGATTTGAATTAGTAGGTGTCCACCATGCTATAGCTTCTAATATCAGTAATGCCAAAAGGAAAACTATCATGACTATGAAGATAATTCTAGTCAGTGTGATCTTCTTATTTTGAAGATTACAATCAGCTTTTGAAACAGCAAAGCAGAATATAGTGCATACTATTTCTAACATGTGAAGAAGGAATAGAGACCAAAACAAAATCATCGCTTGACCTTGATATGCAAATGCGATGAATAAGCATCCAGTTGCAGAGGCCATAGCTAAGAGAAAAGCTATGAATATCTTTAAATAGAGGTGCTTATATCCTGATTTATTTATTCCTTTCTTTTCCTTATTGTTTTTATCTTCCATTTGAATCATCATCCTTGAGGATGTCTTTATACATCTCTACTCTTCTATCTCTGAAAACACCCCAATCTATTCTATTATCTCTAACGGCATCTAAATCGAATTCATGGATGATGAATCCTTCATCGTCTCTACCTTTTGATTCGACAATGTTACCAAATTCGTCGGCGATGAAAGAAGAGCCGAAGAATTTCATGGAAGAGTTATTAATTGATTCGACTCCAGTTCTATTGGCTGCTATGACAGGCATGATATTAGCTGCGGCATGACCTTGCATGACATGTTGCCAGTGGTCTTTAGAATCTTTTGTTAAGACAGGTTCTGATCCTATAGCTGTTGGATAAAGCAACATCTCAGCACCTTTCAAAGCCATGATTCTTGCACATTCTGGGAACCATTGGTCCCAGCAAATGGCAACACCTATGTTTCCAAACTTTGTTTTGAATACTTTAAAACCTGTGTTTCCTGGAGTGAAGTAGAATTTTTCTTCATAGCATTCACCGGTTGGAATATGAGTCTTTCTATAGACTCCAAGTTTTGTTCCATCGGCATCGATGATGCAAATGGAATTGTAATAGACATTCCCACATCTCTCAAAGAATGATATAGGTAAGACTACGTTCAATTCTTTAGCTAATTGTTGATAATGTGCTAAAGTTTTTGAAGTTTCATATTCTTCAGCTAAAAGATAATTCTTGTAGTTTTCTATTTGGCAGAAATAGTCTCCTTCAAATAATTCACTAGGGAGGATGATGTCAGCTCCGGCTTCTTTAGCTTGTCTTATTAAATTGTCTATCTTTTCTATATTCCCATCATATGAATTGGTTGATTTGAATTGAAGCGCAGCAACTTTTATTTTTCTCATTTTAGTCTTCCTCCTTTAAATTGGGCATTGGAATTTGTTTTGTAATACAGTGTATATTTCCACCACCCAATAGAATTTCTCTTCCTGGGATCTGTATGATTCTCTTCTTTCCCTTATAGAAGGAATTCAATATGTCATATGCTTTTTGATCGTTTGGATCATTGAATGTTGGAAGGATGATAAACTCTTTTCCCATATAGAAATTGACATATGATCCAGCTAATCTGTTTCCTTGTTCTCTTATTATGGCGTGGTCATCGTTTGCTAGACTCAATTGTTCTTCTTTGTTCATGTATAGAGGTGCAGGAACAGGCATTTCTATAACTTCTATTTTCTTTCCATCGGCTGTAGTTTCATTTTTTAATACTTCTAAATCAATCTTATATCTTTTATACATAGGATCGTTCTTATCATCGATTGAAGCTAATAAGACATGTGTTTCATCTAAGAAGCATGCCATATTGTCTACATGACCTGATGTTTCATCGTTATAGACACCATAAGGAAGCCAAATTATTTTCTTTTGACCTAATACTTTCTTTAAAGTGTCTTCTATTTGATTTTTGGTGAGATTAGGATTTCTTCCTTTGGATAAGAGACATTCTTCAGTAGTCACTAATGTTCCTTTTCCATTTGTGTGAATTGATCCACCTTCAAGGATGAAATCCTTGATTTTAAACTCATCTATATTCAATGAGTTTAAAAGAGGTGTTCCCATCGAATTGTCTTTGTCCCATGAATCATAAAGACCATTATATGTTCCACCCCAAGCATTGAATCCCCAATTCACTCCACAAATCTTACCTTCATTATTTCTTGTGAAGACTGGTGCGTTGTCTCTAGCCCAAGAATCATCGTATTCGATAGGTAAGACTTGAACATTAAAGTTAGAAAACAAAGGAGACAATATATCTGCATTTTTGTTCAAAGCTTCTTTTGAAGCTACTACATAGACTTTTTCGAATTGAGCTATAGATAGAATTACAGACATGAAGTCCCAAAGAGCTGATCTAGCGTCATTTCTCCAAACATCAGTTCTGAAAGGAAGTTCAACTACTGTTCCAAGATGTTCTTCGCCTTCAAAAGGCATTGAATAAGTGCCATTTAAATATTTTTCTTTTGATAGTTCCATTTTATTTATTTAATCCAGCCGTATAATTCTATCAATTATTAGAACAAATTGTATTTATATAGTTATTAAATACTTGGTTGTGATTGTTATATAAAATAATCAAATATGTAAATTAGTCTTTCCACTTGTATTTTCCAAGTTTATATTCCTTTTTCAATTCTTCTGGAATTACTTTTCCATATATTAAATTTTCCATAAAATATGTTTCTTTGTCTCCAAAAGAGTTAAATTCAGTAACTATTACTTCACTTTCTTTTCCTCTTTTCTTTTGCTTTAATCAGTGTGGATTATCAATTATTGAGAGATTAAATAGTAATATGCTTTTGAATGCTAGTTTGTTTTGAATAATAAAGCCGTTCTCAAAACCATAGGTCAACATATCTTATTTATTATATTTAGCCTTTATAATATAAATTTGCATGGAGGATTTAATAATGAGTTTTGAAGCTATTACTGAAGATGAGTTGAAGAAGTTTAAAAAAGAATTTGCTGAATCTAAGAGTGAAGCTGTTCAAGGTGCTGTTATGGCTCAGGGTATTCCGGCTGTTTCAATCAATAAATCTGTTGAAGCCTTGATGACTCACCAATATTCTATTAATGTCGAGTCTGGAGATATCACCAATCAAAAGAGATCTGGACGTTGCTGGATGTTTGCTGCTACCAATGTAATGCGTCTCGAGGTCATGAAGAAGTTAAAAATTAAGAATATGGAACTTTCTCAAGCTTATCCTTTATTTTGGGATAAGTTAGAGAAGTCTAACTTCTTCCTTGAGAATATTCTTAAAACAATCGATGAACCTAACGGATCACGTATCACTGATTTCCTTTTGTCTTCTCCTATAGGAGATGGTGGCCAGTGGACAATGTTTGTAAACTTGGTTGAAAAGTATGGTGTATGTCCTAAGGATGTCTATCCTGAAACTGCATCATCTTCTAATACTCAAGCTATGGATAAGTACATAACATTGAAGCTTCGCGAATATGCTTGTACCTTGAGAAAGTTACATCAAGAAGAAAAGAAAACAGTTGAAGAACTTCGTCCTTTGAAAGAAAAGATGCTTTCTGAAGTCTATCATATCTTGGCTGTTTGCTTAGGCGAACCTCCTGTTAAGTTTACTTATGAGTATGTCGATGAAGACAAGAAGTTTGGCCGCATTGCTGACATTACTCCTAAGGAATTCTTCGACAAGTATGTCGGATTGAAATTGGATGATTATGTTTCAGTTCTCTCTTGCCCTGGTCCTCGTTATCCGTTTGAGAAGGCCTTTACTGTCAAGTACCTCAACAACGTTGAAGGTGGAAACAAAGTCTTATACATTAACCTTCCTATCGAAAGAGTTAAAGAGCTTGTAATCAAGCAACTTTCCGATAATAGAGTTGTATGGTTCGGAAGTGATGTCGGACAGTTCTCCTACACACCTGATGGTGTGATGTCTACTGAGATGTGGAATGTCAACAAGGTACTTGGAACTGAGTTTGGAATGACTAAAGCCGAAAGAGTTGATTATGGCGAATCCTTGATGACTCATGCTATGGTCATCACTGGTGTTAATATCGTCGATAACAAGCCTAACCGTTGGAGAGTTGAAAACTCTTGGGGTGATGCAATTGGTGATAAAGGCTACTTTGTCATGTCCGATGACTGGTTCAATGAGTTTGTCTATCAAGCAGTCATCGACAAGAAGTATTTGACTGAAGATGAAGTTAAGATCCTCGAACAAGATCCTATCGAACTTGAAGCTTGGGATCCTATGGGTTCTTTAGCTCTTTAGTTTCGATTGATTTAAAAGACTCGGCTTTAAGCCGAGCCTTTTTATTTCTAGAATTTACTTTTATTTTTTCTTTTTTAGCCCACATATAGAGCGAAGGAGGTTTTGATGAAATAAAAAAGCTAGCCATAGGCTAGCATAGTTAGCAAATGGTGCCTTCGGCGAGAGTCGAACTCGCACGGGTCTCCCCACAAGATTCTAAGTCTTGCGTGTATACCAGCTTCACCACGAAGGCACGCCCTGGGGTCCCTGAAGGGAGTTGAACCCTTAACTTGGGGTTCGGAACCCCACACTATATCCGTTTAGCTACAGGGACATTGGCGCTCCCGGTGAGATTCGAACTTACGGCCTGCCGCTTAGGAGGCGGCCGCTCTAATCCAACTGAGCTACGGGAGCAGCAATTATTATTTTAACAAAAATCTATCGATTGTTAACTATAAATAATTCAGTTTTATATTTCATCTCCTATACCTCATAAAAGAAAGGAGAAATAACAGATGTTTAAAGCTATAAGCAAGTTAATTTTAAGTATAGTATCCATAGGATTGTCTTTTAGTTTCTTTAAAAAAGATCCTTATTTTAGATTTGAAAAAAATATAGATAATAAAAAAGAATCTTTTCACAATAGATTTAAGCAGGACACAGGAGGAAGGTTATCTTATTCTGATTTTATATCAGATAAAGGCTTAGTTTATTTTAGCTTTTATGATGTTTCATTTGATAATTTCTATTATGATGAATATTTGAATCTAAATTTTCAAGGACTTGATTTTAAAGATAATAATAGCTACGTTAGGTTAAGAACAAGATTTAAAGTTGATAAAAATGAAATATATTGTAGTGACTATACATATAAAGAAAATAAAGCCAGTAATCCTTCACCATACATAAATTATATAGTCGATAGAAAAGATAATTTTCTATACATAAAATTTGTATTAGAAGAAGTAAAAAACTTTTATAAGAAGAACAAATCATCGATTCCATCGACAGGGAAGAAGGAAGTTAGAGTTGATATTAATTTTCCAAGGACATGTCATATTGCTAATGCTGCGTATTGTGATTCAAAAGAATTTAGAATTAAAGCCGGAGCAAAGGCGATTAATTTTTATGATGTTTTTGCATATTGGAAAAATTATGAGAGATTTGTAGTTGAAGTGGACAAGATTCACGATACATGGTGGGATTATATGTATCCTTTATATTTGTTGAGAGCAATTACTACAAGTAGATATGGAAGAGCAATAGGACCGATAGGAAATGAAAAATATACTGAACATATTATCACAGGAATTGATGAGAATTTTGGAGATTATTATTACAAACATGAATTAGCTCAAAATGGTAGATTTGTAGATTATCAATTATCTATTAGATTTTTTGATGAAAGGACAAATCTATATGAAGCTGAAAAAGATATAACTGTTAGGTTGATGAGTAAAGATGATATAAGTCCTAGAATAATAATAGATGGAATATCAGCCGATAGTTATACAAAGCCGATACAAGTAAGTTATGATAAAGCAAGAGATTTAAAGATGTTGAAAGATTCCCTATTAGAAAGAATAGAAGTATCTGATAATAGTATGGAAGTATTAATTCCTAAGATAGAAATAGAAGGCTTTAAACCTATGTTTATTGAAGATTATGTCTTAACTATTTCTAGTAAAGATGCTTCAGAGAATTCGACTTTAGTTAAAAAGATTCTTCAAATCATCGATGATATTCCTCCTGTTATAACATCTAAAGTTGAAAAAATTGAGACGACTATAAATGATAGATTATCAGAGGAATTTATATTATCTAAATTTAGATCAGTAGATGAAATAGATGAGGAATTGAATGTCTATTTAGGGAGAGATGAATACCATGAAAATATGAATTATATGAAAGCTGGAAGATACAATGTCGAAATAAAAGCCAAAGATAAAAGTGAGAATGAAACAACAATTATTTTTCCTATTACTGTATTTGGATCTGGAAATGAGAATTATATTTTATCCGAAGGAGCTTTAATAGTTTCTACAGATACTATATTAGAACCTGATGAAATTGTAGATAAGCTTATAGAAGCAGGACAAATAGATAAAGTCGAATATAAAGAAGCAAACATAATTGAGGGAAATCCAATCGAAGGAAGCAATCAAGTCGGAGAATATACTTTGAAAATAGAAATAGTAATAGATGATAATGAATCTAGATATGTTTATTTAAAAGTTAAAGTTGTAGAAGGAAAACTAAATGATATAGACAATAATACAGATATAGGTAACAAAGGCGATAGTAGTGGAAAAGATATAAAATCAGATGAAGAGTCTACTCCCAAATCATTTTGGCAGTATATAGTCGATTTCTTTAAAGCTATAGGGGATTTCTTCAAAAATCTATTTGGAATTAAATAAGCTTATACAAATTGAAAAGTGCTATGGATTGTTGTATTTTATCTAAGCACTGGGCTCATGGCGGAATTGGTATACGCGTTAGATTCAGGGTCTAATAGGATTCGTCCTGTGAGAGTTCAAGTCTCTCTGAGCCCACCATATTGAAACAACAGCTTTGATTTAAACGTCAAAGCTTTTTATATTTGTGAATAGTTGATATAAAACATACTATTCAATTTTGAATAACAAGCAATAATAGTTATTTTAATTTCAAAAAAACATTCTTTGTTCTGTCTCGACTTGATATTTATCTTATTCTTTTATGGATTAAAGAAAACGGAGCAAAGGCAACTTTAGTGTTTGACTCTAAGATTTAAAGATTTTAATAGGCATTTACATTGGATTATTATGAAATAATAGAAATAGCCTCTAGTGATATTATTTACTTGATTTTTCTTTCAGGTTTAATTGTTCACGAGCTTGTTTTTAGAATTTTTTAAAATTTTATTATCAATGTGTTATGGATTTAAATGCTTTGCCGGGGCAAATAGCAAAATAAATTACAGTATCAAGTTTTATTCATATTATGAAATAAACCGATTCAGTGCATTGGTTTTGAACAATTAGTAGTATTTTGTATTCTTATAATAATCCCTCGTATGAAAAAGAGTACAAAGAAAATAATAAAGATAACTTCTATAACGTTAGCTGTAGTGATAGGATTGCCTGTTTTGGTAGTTGGTAGTTATGTCGTGTATGTCGTATGTTCTTATCATAGGATAGGAAATCAAGTCTTGGATGTTGATAGGAATTCTAATATCGAAAAAGTCGAAACAAATAAAGAATTGACTGTTTCTACATTTAATGTTGGTTTTGGTGCCTATTCACCTGACTATACATTCTTCATGGATGAAGGATATAACATGGATGGAACTAAGACTGTAGGAACCCATGGAAAAGGTGAATCAAAAGAAGATGTTCAGAAGAATACAGATGGTGTTAAGTCTGTAATAACTGATTTAAATAGCGATTTTTATTGTATGCAAGAAGTCGATGTGGATTCAGACAGATCCTACCATATAAATCAAGAGAGTGAATTTGAATCAGTTTTCCAATCTTATGATAAGACATTCGGAATCAACTATGATTCAGCATATCTCTTCTATCCTTTAAATGATCCTATAGGTAAATCCAAATCTGGATTATCTACTATGTCTAAATATCAAATAAATTGTAGTGAAAGAGTTGAATATACAATCTCGACTGAATTCTCTAAATTCTTCGATTTGGATAGGTGCTTTGATGTTAATAGAATCAAGACTGATAATGGTAAAGAATTTGTTTTGATCAATTCTCATATGTCTGCTTATGATGAAGGTGGAAAGATTAGAAATACACAAGTTCAAGAACTCTATTCTTATATTAAAAATGAATATGATAAAGGCAATTATGTCATAGTGGGTGGTGATTTCAATCATGATCTATTGACAAACAATCCTATGTATCCTCAATATACAAGAGAAGACTTTGCATTTAAGAATCAAGTAAACCAATTAAAACCTGATTGGCTGAATTATATGTTTGATGAAGACAAAAAGTCTCCATTTGATGATGGATTTAAAATATATGCCGCCGATAATCTACCCAGTTGTAGAGATGTCGATATAACATGGCAAGAAGGAACTACTTTTGTATCTACTGTCGATGGATTTATAGTCAGTGATAATATCGAAGTAGAAAACATAACAATAACTAAAACCGGGGACACAGGCTTTGCTTATAGCGACCATCAGCCTAGTACATTGACGTTTAAGTTAAAGTAAACAATCTTTAAAAGAAACTATAATTTTCAAAATTCTTTTAATTATTAGATAAAGTATTGGATTTTTTCTATGTAGAAAAAAAGTTTAAAAAGCAAAAATAAAGAATAAAAGTTATACGCTTTCAAATGATAACTTGGTATGATAAAGCCCATACATTAAATGCTATAAAGATTGAAGGATTGACTTCGAGTGCAAAAAAAGTAGTTAAAATTATGTATAAAAATTGTAAATATATGAAAACCGAGCTTGATAACATAGTAAATGTGATATTTTTAATTCAAGTTATAAATTTTTGAAAGCTCTTGCATAGCACTATAATTGTGCGAGGTTTTTTTTGTGTAAATGTCTCTTGACTTCTTAGCGCTTTCATACTATGATTTCAGCGACATTCAAAGAAAGGCAAGAAATCAACTGGTAGATTTCTAGTCATTTCTATGCATGCTTCTTATTTTTTTGGAATTAAGGGGGAAACTTATGAAAAAGAATTTAATTCCTTTCGTTCTGTCGACACTAGCTGCAGTAACTGTACTTGCTTCTTGTAATGGTGGCAATGGTTCAGGTTTGAAGAAACTTTATGTTTCTACTTACAACAACGCTGATCCTAATATGTCTAACCTTTGGAAGCCTGGATATGATGCAAATGCTGAAAAATTCGGATTCGAATCCCACTGGGATGATGCTGCAAACGATGATAACAAGGGTCTTCAAAACTTCAAGGCTGCTGTAACATCTAACTCTTATGATGCTTATGCTTTGAACCTAGTCTCTCAAACAAATGGTGCAAACTATTTGAATGAAATCAAGAAAGTCAATGTTCCTGTTGTCTTCTGGAATCGTGAGCTTGCAAAATCCAATGGAGACATCGATGTCGATTTGATGAAGTCTTATGCAAATGCTTATTATGTTGGAATTGAGTCTGCTGAAGGTGGACGTTATGAAGGTAGAGCTATTGCGGAGCATATTCTAAAGAATGGTGGAGTAACCAAATTTGATCGTAATAGCGATGGAAAAGTTGGTGTCTATGTTGTGAAGGGTGAAGATGGACATGCAGATGCTGAGGCTCGTTGTGTCTGGGCTCCTATTTACTTGGATGCATTTTTGGCTGGAATGACAACCGATGCTGAAATCATGGAAGCCTATAAACCTACTGGAAATCTCACTGGTGTAAATGTACCTGGTGTCACTTTCAAGAAGATTGAAATCATCGGATGCCAAACTGCAAAGAATACTGCAGGTGCAACTTGGGATCCTAATACAGCTGCTACTCAAGTCAACAACGTTTTGACTGGTGACAATGGAACTAAGGTTGATGTTGTTCTTTCCAACAACGATGGTATGGCTGTTCAAATTGCTAAATCAAAGACATTCATCGATTCTAAAGCTTTGATTGCTGGTATCGATGCTTTGCCTGATGCTATTTCACAGCTCAAGACAAATGGTAGCCAATATGTTGCATCTATCAGAAATGATGGTAAGCTCCAATCCAAGGTTGTTCTCCAAGCTTTGAAGAATATGATTGATGGAAAAGACATCACTGCTGATATGGACAAGATTGATGAATTTGATAAGGTTGTTACAACAAAGGCTGAATGGTTGGCTGATGCCAATTCTCTCTGGTATGATTCAGAGCATAAGGCTTTCCGTGTACACCACGTTATCTTGACTCCTTCTAATGTCAACGAATTAGCCTAAGCAAGATAATTTAGAAGACTTTTGTAAAGGGCAAGATAAACTCATATCTTGCCTTTTACACTTTATACATACACAAATAGGAGGGCAGACAAGTGGAAGAGAATAATAATGATTACATTCTTGAACTTCAAAACCTCAGTAAATCTTTTGGCAAGAATCAAGTCTTAAAAGGTGTCAATTTAAAAGTGAGACGTGGTTCTGTAATGGGTTTAATGGGTGAGAATGGTGCAGGAAAATCCACGATGATGAAAGTTATCTTTGGAATTCATCAACGTGATGATGGTCGTATCATTTTCGACGGCAAACCTGTAGAGTTCCATAGTCCGAAAGAGGCTTTGGAAAATGGTATTGCTATGGTCCATCAGGAACTGAATCAATGTCTTGAAATGACAGTTCTTGAAAATATGTATTTAGGTCGTTATCAAACAATGGCTGGTTTGATAGACAATAGACATATGATGGCTGAGGCGACACAGTTCTTTAAAGATATAGGAATTCAGGTCGATCTAAAAGCCAAAATGAAGACTATGTCAGTTGCTCAAAGACAGATGGTTGAGATTGCTAAAGCTGTTTCTTACAATGCAAAAGTCATAGTTTTGGATGAACCTACATCTTCATTAACAGATAATGAGGTTGAAAAGCTGTTTTCAATCATGTCTGATTTGAAGAAAAAAGGAATATCATTCATTTATATTTCGCACAAAATGGATGAGGTATTCCAATGTTGTGATGATGTTTCAGTCTTGCGTGATGGTCAAATGATTTTAACTAAGAAAACCACTGAAACTAATCTAGATGAATTGATTAAGGCAATGGTTGGACGTTCTTTGACTAATCGTTTTCCACCAGTCGACAATCAACCTGGTGAAGATGTTCTCGAAGTGAGAAATTTGAATACAAAATTTGAACCTTTCTTAAGAGATATATCTTTCACTGTTAAAAAAGGTGAGATATTCGGAATCTATGGATTAGTCGGTGCGGGTAGAACTGAACTTCTTGAATCTATCTTTGGAATCAGAACAATTTCAGGTGGTCAAGTAATCTACAAAGGCAAAGTCTTGGATTTCCATTCTGCCAAAGATGCTATTGATGAGAAATTCGCTCTTGTTACAGAGGAAAGAAAGGCTAACGGATTATTTTTGAAGGAAGATATTACTTATAATTCATGTATCAACTCTCTTGATAATTATTTGAAATTTGGCCTTGTTTCATCTAAACAAATGGGCATAGCCGCTAAAAAAGAGGTTATTATAATGCATACAAAATGTATGTCTACCAGTGATGGAATTACTTCTTTGTCTGGCGGTAACCAACAAAAGGTTATTATTGGAAGATGGTTGGAATGTGACCCTGATGTGTTCTTACTAGATGAACCGACTCGTGGTATTGATGTCGGTGCGAAATACGAAATATATCAATTGATTATCAATATGGCAAAACGTGGGAAGACTGTTATCATGGTTTCTTCCGAAATGCCTGAGATTCTCGGTGTCACTAATCGTATAGCTGTCATGTCAAATCATAGACTTGCTGGTATTGTCAATACTAAAGAGACAAATCAGGAAGAGCTCTTAAGACTTTGTGCCAAATACATGTAAAGGAGAAAAGTATGGAACTAGAGTTAATAGTTGGTGCCTCTACAGAAGAACAAAATCAATTTTGTAGAGACATGGCAACTCGTCAAGCTAAACTTGAAGAGCTTCGTTCTACCGGTGTTAATAAAATTGAATCTCTTAAGAACGAAAACTTCAAGGTTAGAAAGAATAAAGAGTTGTCTAAAGAAGAAAAAGATGGAATTATTGAAGCTAATAAGACTTTGATAGAAGAGGCAAGGCAAGATTCATTAAGTCACAAAGAAGAAATTTCTACTTTGGAAAAAGAATCTATTGCTATTACAAAAACATTCTATAAGAAAGTCACTCCTGTTGCAAAAGCTGAATGGAAGAGCAAGAAAGACGATTTTAAGAAAAAGCATAAGGAAGCTGTTGCAAAGATTAACAGTGAGCATGAAGCTAGATTGAAAGAAATCGAGGCATCTAAGCCTACCGATAAAAATGATAAGGATGCAGAACTTGCTTATAACAATAAGATGAAGATTGAGACTTCAAACTATAAGCAGCTTGCATTCGAGGAAAAGACAGCTTATAAGAATGCAATTCAAAAGATCAAGAATGAATCACACACTCACTTCTTACAAGAGTATAACTTGTTGGGATCTTTGAGAAATGGTAAGCATTCAATTGAGGAAACCTTACAAGCCAAACTTGAAGACTATGTATATAGATTTGAATTGAAGGACTTCTTCATCAAGAATGGTCTTTATCTAACGTTGCTTCTCTTCATGATTGTTTGTGTATGTATTACTCCTTCAGTCTTGAGTATCAACTCAATAATGATGATCACCCAGAACTTCTCCTATAAGATTTTCTATGCATTGGGTGTTGCAGGATTGATCTTGCTCGGTGGTACTGATTTGTCAGTTGGTCGTATGGTTACTTTAGGAACATTGATCACTTGTATGTCCCTAAACCCTGACACTACAGTTTCATTCTTCGGAATACGTCTAGCTGATATGTATTCTACACTTGGTGTTGCGGGAACTGCTATTATTGCATTGATACTCTCAATCTTGATGTGTACATTGTTCTCAGCAGTTGCTGGATTCTTCTCCGCAAAGTTCAAGATTCATCCGTTCATCTCTACACTTGCTACATCATTGACTATTTGGGGATTATGTGCAGTCGGAACTAACACTATTAAGACTGGTGGTATTTCCACTGATGCTTCAAAGATCGGTGGATTCATCGGATCTTCCGGAACTGGAACCAGCTACTTTGTCGGATTCCCAATTACAATCATTTATGCAGTAGTCATCATTGCAATTGTATCCTTGATTTGGAACAAGACTAAGTTTGGTAAATATTTGTATGCTGTTGGTGGAAACCCTGAAGCTGCATCAGTCTCTGGTATTTCTGTATTCTGGGTAACAATGGGTGCCTTCATCATGGCTGGTGTTCTCTATGGTATGGGTGGATTCGTCACTGGTTTGATTGGTGGTTCATCTGATTCAGCTTATGGACAAGGTTGGGAAATGGAAGCTATCGCTGCTTGTGTCGTCGGTGGTATTTCATTCCTCGGAGGTATTGGTAAAGTCTCCGGTGCTGTCATTGGATGTTTGATATTTGAAATGTTGAAGTTCTTCTTGAATCGTATCTTAACAACATATCAGGTTCCTAATGCTACTGATATTTCAAATATTTTCATCGGTGTCATCATTCTCGTCGCAGTCGTCTTCGACTCATTGAAGTATTTGAAGAAGAAGTAATCTAATAAAATAGATTGCAAAGTAAAAGCCACATCGATTCAAACGGTGTGGCTTTTTCTTATGCTTAGCTAGGATATTCCTTCCACTCTCACACATAGGAACAACCCC
>ENA-OPKX01000063-OPKX01000063.1-human-gut-metagenome-genome-assembly--contig:-NODE-63-length-36082-cov-5.804230_pt1 | contig 36082 bp, 30 predicted proteins | sample MGYA00241791_ERZ501709 | MGnify/ENA primary metagenome ERZ501709 (study PRJEB25962, sample SAMEA2042091) | human gut metagenome | biome: human gut; feature: human-associated habitat; material: faeces...
GAAGGATGGTAATATTCCAGATTTCAACATTTCAAAGATCGATATTTGCCCTTTTCGGGCCTATCAGAGAAGCTTTCGGCTCTTTCAAAGCGATTTCTCGAAAGATATTCACCAGCGGAGCCGATTGCTATGTTTCACTCAGAATGACCACACTGGTCAGACTGGATTCAAAATATGCCCCTTTTTAAAGTGGGCTCAGATATTAATATTAGTCAAGCCTTCACAGTCGTCAAAACAATAATCTCCAATCGAGGTCACAGATGAAGGTATATTGACACTTGTCAAACTTTCACATCTATAAAAACAATATTTGCTCAATGAAGTAATGCCTGAAGGTATCTCTACATCAACCAAGTCAGAACAATCATAAAAGCATCTTTCACCAAGAGATACGACTGTAGAAGGTATTTCTACCTTTTGTAAATCATAACTATTTTCAAAACAAGAATTGCCTAATCTCGTAACTGATGTTGGAATTTTTACACTAAGCAAAGAAGAACTGCCAAAAAAGCTATTATCATCAAGTGCTACGACTGAATAGTTCTTTCCATCTCTTGCTATAATCTTTTCAGGTATGACAAGACTCCCCTTATAACTATATCTTTTATTCTCTACCACTCTTGCTTCACCATTTTGGGAATCCACCAAGAAGCGAACCCCATCTATGTTTTCAGACCAAACTGAAACATCTTGTGTTTGTCCATTAGGGTTCCATGTAAAAATATAAGGGAAAATCGACTTCAACGTATTTTGAAATTCAGAATAATATTCTTGCGAAACATACAGCCAACACGTTCTTGGAACTTGAATTTCCTTCAGACCTTCAGGTACTTTTCCTTTAAAGAAGAGGCTTTCCAAACTCTCACACTGATACAAAGAATATTCATCAAGAGTCGTAAGTGTTGAAGGAAATACAATTTTATTCAAATTACGACAATACGTAAAACAATATTCTGGCAATGATTTCACAGAAGCAGGAATTTCTACTTCTGTCAACCCCTCACACCAAGAAAAACAACTAGCTCCTAGACTTGTAACTGAACTAGGAATAACTATCTTCGACAATTCACTACAACCCGCAAAACAATCAGCTCCTAAACTAATAACAGTACTCGGAATCGTTATATCATTTAACTTACTACAGAACTGAAAACAACCATCACTTAAGTATGTGACAGATTGAGGAAGAGACACTTTTTCTAAATTGTCACACCAAGAAAAGCTATCTTTTCCTAATTTTGCGACAGAAGATGGAATGGCTATTTCTTTCAAGTTGTAACAAGACTTGAAACATTCATCCCCTATAGATTTCACCGTACTCGGGATAATTACACTTTTTATCCCACAATTCTCAAAGCACTTCTCTCCCAAAGCTACAACTGTGCAAGTTGCTCCATTCTTAGCCTTTACTTTCTCTGGAATGAAGATATCTCCCTTGTATTCATCATCCTCGTTGGCAATCAAAGTTGCCGTTTTCGCTTCTGTATCTATCGAATACAAAAGTCCTCCTATGTTCTCAGTGCTCGTTTGAGCATAAGCAAACACTCCACACAGTAAGAATGTTATTAAAAATACTACTTTTTTCATTATTTTTTAGTTTTTATTTGTTCCACATTGCATTCTACTTTTGATTAACAGAATGAATACGGCAGCAAATATAACCATTTTTTTTGAAACTACCAAGTTCATAATGGTTCATAAGGTGAAAAAAGTTGTTTCAATCAAAATGAAAACAAGGTGCTGGATTATCAACAGCGGGACAAATGATCTCTATAGCATTCTCTCTTGTTTCCAATTTGTTACTTTTAACCTAATTATATTTTAAAAGGTACTGTTTCTGGATTCCGGATTATTGTTGTCGGTACTTCAACTGGACGGCGGCTTGTCCCAGCATCTCATCGAACTGATAATGGCTGGCACTCCACAGGAACTTGTCAATAAAGGCGGACTCACCGAGATGGTGGCAGGACTGGAGATACTGCGCTACAAGCCTTGCATCCAGCGCCAGAAGATGTTTTACTGGGAGAAGAAAGGCAACAGTGTGGCTGAAATCGACTATCTTGAAATCCATGACATGCAGATTATGCCTATTGAAATAAAATCGGGAACGCAAGGTGGAATGAAGAGCTTATGGAGGTTTCTGCGTGAGAAGCATCTCACCCGGGCATTCCGCTGCTCGCTGGAAAACTTTGGTAAACTGGAATATATAGACAAGGAGGACAACGATGCTGTCCGTACTGTCCAGATATTGCCACTGTATGCCTTGTCCCGCATTTGCAGAAAGTGAGAACACACTCTCTTAAATGAAGAGTGAAGAATGAAGAGTGAAGAATGGGAGTTACCATTCTTTAGTGAAAAGTGAAAAATCGCGCGAACTGTACGGTTGAAAATGCCCAATACACCCTGCAAGGGCAGAAGCTCTTAGCCCAGGGCATCGCCCTGGGTATTACGATGAATGATACCAACGCCCTGTAAGGGCAGCTTTAATATTCCTTTATTTTTATAGTTGCCCTTACAACAAATCTAATGTATATTTGCAGTATAATTCAGTGAAGTCGGAGCCTTGCAATCCTATCCGTGAATGATGGAATGATAGAAAGGAGATAATGATAGAAAAGACATTGGCAGAGATACAGCGTATCTTGGGGATTGAGGTGAATGTGGACGAAGTGTAAAATGTGGGACGCTGTCCCACAAATCTAAAAGATTAGCATGGAGAATAAAGAGTTGACAAACATAAATGATGCAGCCTACCAGAAGTTGATAGACAACATAACCACGCTATGGAGTGAATCAAAAGCCAAAGCTATTACAGCGGTCAATACAGAATTGCTTGATGCCAACTGGCAGACAGGAAAGTATATTGTTGAATATGAGCAGGGAGGAAAGCAAAAAGCAGAATATGGAAAGAAGTTGATTATAAACCTTTCCAAAGATTTAACAGCAAGGAACGGTAAGGGCTTTAGCAGGTCTAACCTTATTTATATGCGTAAGTTTTATCTTACTTTCCCAAAAAGTGAGACAGTGTCTCACCAATTGACATGGAGCCACTATTTTGAATTGTTGAAGACCACATGGAGCAGTTCCTTTTGGAAATGGGACGTGGTTTTGCATTTGTGGGCAGACAATACTCCATGCAGATAGGAAGCCGACAGTTCAAGGTGGATTTGGTGTTCTACCATTGTATTTTGAAATGCTATGTGCTGATTGACCTAAAGCGAGCAGAGATAAAACATGGTGACATCGGGCAGATGAATCTCTATCTGAACTATTTTAAGACAGAAGTATGTCAACCTGACGACAATCCGAGAGTGTAAAATAAACTGTGTCAGGCTATAATAAAAATAGTTTAACACAGTTTATTTTACACTCTCTACATTCATTACAAATTACCCTAATCCGTGTCGAGCACAACTTCTAATCATTAATTTCTGAACGAGCGTTCTCTTTTTTCTTTTTATTTCGTTCTATTTCAGCTTTCCTCTGTTCATAACTCAGCTCTGGTCTATAGTTTGGATCGTTTTCCAGTTTCCAAATCTCATCGCTAGCAACATCCATGATCTTTTGATTACTATAGACATTAGCGGCTTTTCTTCTTGCTTTTGTGACTTTAGGGTCAGAATACACCCTACTACGCTTCGACCTTTCTTCTTCAAAAGCACTTTGTTCATAGGCAATATCAGGATTTCCCAATAACTCAGCCTTCCTTGCGAGTAAGTTCGCTATCTGCTGTTGAATTTCTTTTTGTCGCCGAGCAATAGCCAATTCTTTGTCAAACTGACGTTTTTGTCCTTGCACGGAACGAGAAGTAGTTGTCCTAGTTGCCATACCAGCCCTATAAACTCCAGTATGTCCATTAACCTTGGCAACTTTCACACGTCTTCCATTTGCACCAGTGACAGTATTGCCCATCTTACCCACTTCTTTACGTAGTTCAGCTCGCTTCTCGGAACGTGACATGCCCGTAGTATAATCATATCCTTTCATTACTCCTGTAATCTGTTTCTGCTTTTCCAAAGTTTCATCCTCTCGACGTAACGCAGCAATCTGTCGATCTATTTCTTCTACCGACTTAGAATCTACATTTACTTGGGTTGCAGAAGGTAATGACATGTCAGCCCCCACGACTTCTCCTTGGCTTTCTCTTTTTCCACTACGAGTTTGGCTCATATAATTACTAACCTTTCCTTGTGTAAGATTAGTCACATCAGCTGTAAATCCCAAGGCATCACCCACCTTACCAGTTTTGTCTAACAAGCCAGTTTCTGCCAAAGCATCAGTTGTACCAACTACAACTTCTCCTATACCTGAGGCAATAGAACCCAAGGCTTTCCAAAAAGACTTACCACTTTTCTTCTTTTTCTCCTTCTTTGGTTTTGCCAAAGAAGGAGTAGGAACTTCATAATCAGAAGCTGCCAACACTTGCGATTCCTTCACTGGTTGTGCTTCTTGTTCAGAAACGATAGCTGGGGAAGCTGATGATTCCACTACACATTCTGACACTGGAATAACCAGCTTCAAGCCAACATAGCATACTTTATGCCCAGGATTCGCTTTTATCAACTCATCTTCCGTAATGCCATATTTCTTAGCGATGAAAGCGTAAGTTTCACCTCGTTGCACAACATGGCGTTGTGTTGTTTGAGCAAAGCTGTTACAACAGAAGCCAAACAACATCATCAACGACACACAGCCTAAAAATATTCTTTTCATAGACTTGAGCATTTTAGTATTCAACAACCAAATAATTTGAGACACTCCAGAATTTAGCAGGATCCAGAATAACAAGAGTCGTTGTCTTATCTTCATTCTTCTGCAACTTATAAGAAGATGCAGGCATCTGGGATAAGATCTTCGGATTTCCACTGTTGAGTTTAACTTCATGGAAAGAACGAATATCAACTTTGCGGAATGAGTCTGGATTGAAATTAGCGACATTCAACTTCTTTTTAGAGAATAATCCCGAACCAGACAATATACCTGCCTTTTGAAGTTCCTTTTTGGTTCCAAAACGCACGTAACATTCGTTCATCATGTCAGATTGAGTCTCTAAAGCTTTCTCCAACTCATTACCTTTATCATTGAGAGCTACCACATTCTCATTCAGAGTTGATATGTGTGATTTCATCTTAGCGATGCTTACATTCTTATTGTCCAAATCGGCACGAAGTTGAAAAATCATCTTATCCTTTTCTGCTATCTGATTGTTTAAGGAGCGAATGATGCTTTTCAACTGTAAAGAACGAGCATCATTCTTGTTTTGAAGATTTTTCTCTAATTCTGAAATCTTCTGTTTTTGTCTATTCAACATTTCCTCAAAAACATGAAGGTTCTGTTTGATCTGTGCTTTTGAGGCAATCCCTGAAGGTATACCTTCTTTATTAGGAGTTTTCAGTATGCCATCTTCTTGGAGAGTAATACTATCCATACTAACCGACAACACATTGATAAAAGAGTTAAGGTCTGCTTGGTCCTTTTTGAGTCTATCATTTTCTATACGCAAAGAGTCTAGTTCATGGTCGGTACTTGTAGTATTTTTATCATGACTACAAGCACAAACTAGCAATAAGCTAATTGCTAGCAACAAAATGGGGGGGTAATTTTCTTCATAATCATCGCTTTTAAAAATAATAATTTTTGCAAATTTAGCAAAAAAATGACAAAACACAAAACAATAGTTCGTTAAAATTAGTGAAAAGTGAAGAGTGAAAAATCGCGCTGACGCACTTGGGACTTCTTGCAAACAACAAGACAACTAAACAACAAGACAGTAAATAACTTATACGAGATTATTATAATCAATCATAGATATATTTTAATATGCCATCACTCCAAATTCCTGAAGACCCTTAAAAAGTATGAAAATACTGTACGAAAGCTCATTTTTGTACAGCATTTTTATTATTTATTCCAAAATAATTAGTTATCTTTGCACCATTATAATATTCATTCAAATCATGCAAGTCATTACCCATACAAACAGGTAATAACAGGCTATTTATACAACCATGACAGATAAAGAAGAACAACAATCACCGTTCAGCTATGAAGTTTTCGACCGACAACTGAACACCTTTTATATGATGTGCCAGGTTCTCATGCAAGGCTGGGAAGACTACAGTACCCAGGAGATGAACTTTGACATCCGCTCTCTATGCACCAAGGCTTCAAGGCTCTGCTACATGGCAGACCAGGATTTCGCTTTGCAGCACAACGACCTGACCCACCAGCGCAAGTTTATCAATCAGACCCATATCGACAACATCAGCCAGATCGTCATCAATGAAATGAGCCCTTTCTTAAAAAAAATAATAGAAAATTATCAGGCCACCAAAATACTGGAAGGTCATAAGAGCGGCATGTTTTCTGCACAGATGAGCATCCTGTTTCCCAAACTGCATGAACTGCTCATAGAGGATGGCATGTCGGAAAACTCCATTGCCAATTTCTTAACAGACATCAATATCGTGGAAAAAACTTTTCTCAAGAAAAACAAATTTGCGAAATATCCTGGAGTAAAACCCGAAGAAAGATTCTGGAATATCTTCCAACTATATGGCTACTCATGCTATCTGGTCTATCATTTCCGACGGGTAAACGATGTTTGCGGAAGATATATTACGGACGACGAGGCTGGACGACTCACCGAAATGGGGGTACAGAAATATACTACAGACCCGAAAGGCAAGATGGACATCGATCTGTATATCTCTACTCTGGAATATAATAACGACCGGCTGACACTCAACATAGACCAGATGCGCTCCGAACAGCGCAAACTGCAAAACGAAGTGCCTGACAGTCTGCTCCTGCCGTTCCTACACCATGTAAACGATGCCTACGAGATGGGAAAGGAAGTAAACCGGCTGACATTTACTGCAGAAGAATACATCAGCCTGCTCTCTGCTACTGCCAAATGGCAACTTCTGGAACAGCGGATTTACGAATGTCAGAATCCGAATGAAATAAAACCGCAGTTCGACAATGAGGTTTTTGTAACGGCACTCAATGGCAGACCGGTAAAAATGGAAGAATTGAGAAAAACGATTTCGCTGATGGTGAAATTAGTAAACAGGAAGAACCAATGGTTCTGCGTATGGAGCGTACTGAAGCATCACAATCTTTTGGGCAACTATTCTCATGAGGCTTTTGCCCGTCAGATGATGAGCAGCTACTGGTTTGGCGACGTAGAAGACTACAAGCGTTTTTCTGGCGATACCTTACGTGAATACAAGCGTTACTTCTCCGACTACGACTACACGCAATGGGATAATGATGATTTTCTGGAGCAGAAGCAGCTGTTCGGCATGACCAAATGGTCGAACTCTCTCTGCCAGAAGTTTCAGAAGCTATGCCAGGAGATGGAGCAAGCCATCGTGGGGTGGAAATACTTATAACCTCTTGATTTCCAAAATAATATTAAAGTTCACAAGTTTGTGGTCCACAAACTTGTGAACTTTATTTTTTTGCGTACTTTTGCATCAGAAATTAAGACTAAAGGCATTATGGAAAAAGCATTCGTATATGGTATGTCGGTAGAAGGCAACAATTTCATCCGTCTGTTGTGTAAAGGCATACACTCAGGCTTTACCGCTCAAAACATCACGGAAGATTTCCCATTAGGTAGTAAATCAAACATAGACCGCATCAAGAAATCTCTGATTGATAAAGAGATTATCTACATCGAGAAGCAGGGTGTTTTTCTTGCCGATTGTGTCTTCGAACTCTGGTTTAAAAAGGAAATGATGTGATGCCTCATAAATCAACAAATATCATTATTTTAGAGCAAAAACAGCCGATAGTGTGCGAATGTTGATGTTTTTAAACATGTTTTCGCACGTTATCGGCTGTTTTTCATAAAAAATGCCTATCTTTGCAGCATAACTAAAATAAGAAGATATGGCAGAAACTATCATCGGAAGACATCAAGAGAAAACCCTGCTGGAGAAATATTACAATTCTGGTAAAGCAGAGTTTATCGCCATGTATGGCAGGCGAAGAATAGGAAAGACATTTCTGATTCGCCAGTACTTCAAGAACCAATTTTCATTTGATATGACAGGTGTACTTGAAGGCAACAAAAACGAACAAATCACCGCTTTCCACATGGCACTCAAAACATACGGATATACAGGCAAGAAAAATACAACTTGGCTGGATGCCTTCTTTGCCCTTCGCCAACTTCTGGAACCCAAGTTACAGGACGGTAAGAGATGCGTGATATTTATCGATGAATTGCCATGCTTAGACACACCGAAAGCAGGCTTCGTTCATGCCTTAGGACATTTTTGGAATAGTTGGGCTAACTGGCAATCCCAAATTATGCTCATCGTCTGTGGCTCAGCCACCTCATGGATGGTTCGCAATATCATCGATAATCATGGAGGCTTACACGACCGGATTACTCATGAGATGCCTCTCCATCCATTCACTTTAGCGGAAACAGAAGAATTGTGTAATAGTAAGCAGCCGAAAAGATTAAGTGCTCGCGCAGCTCTATAAAAGCCAAAAGCACGACCATCTTCTCAGATAGCCGTGCCAATAATATTTTTCAAAACCACTGTTTTACAAGAGAGAGATTGTATTTATTTCTTTAATAATTCATCAATAAGCTTAGAAGTCTCTGGGCTTGATGGTCTTGGCGCATCAGCCTTGATAATCTTTCCTTCACGATCAAGCAAGATGAAACGAGGAATACCATTGATAAGATATTTTTTCATAAACTCATCTTTGTTGCCCATGTGCAACTGGATGCCCTTCATATCTCCTTTCTGGATTCGTTTTTCCCAAGCCTGTTTATTTTGATCACAAGACAAACTGACAAAGTGAATATCTTTTCCAGCATAAGCTTCCTCCAACTTTGTCATATAAGGAAGTTCACCACGACAAGGACCACACCATGTTGCCCAAACATCGATATAAACATATTTACCCTTCAGAGACTCCAAGGAAACCATCTTACCATTGATATCAGGACAATTAAAAGAAGGTGAAGGATTACCAGCTCTCAAAGCTTCCCATTGCTTGCACATATTGTCAAACTTCTCTATATTCTTGGCATCTGTTACATTCTTGTGGAAGTATGCAATTACTTCATCATTTCCATCCAATCCAGAACCAGAAACCACACCATAAAGATAAGCATTAGTTACATAAGATTTCACTTGAGCATCTGCAACATGAGCATCCATGAAGTTCATAAATTCTTGTTTTCTATCACCACCCTTAAAAATCTGACACAAAATAGAATTCGTGATAAACTCTCCGTATTCAGGATATTCAAACAAACTACCATCCATAACGGCCAATTCCTTCAACTTGGTATAATAGGCAGCAGAAGGCACAAATGACTCTAATTTATGAATATAAGGATAATATGACTTATATAAAGTGAACTTAGAATAAGACTGCAATTTCAAATGTTCTTGTTCTTTCTTAGTGAATTTAGCAGGTAAACCCGCCTTTTTCAATAAGGCCAAGTTAGCCTCATATACACTATCATTACTCTTGATAAAAGCAGCCTCATCCTTGCCAAAATCATTAAAGCCAAGAAATACAAAGCGAGTTTTCAACAAATAGTTATTGACAGATGCCAAATCACCAGTACAATTGAAAACACGAGATTCTGTATCATAATCTACAGTCAGATCTTTATCTGACTCCAGATATAAATTACGACTGAAAGATTTACCATAACGTACCTGTACGTACTGTGGAGTGAAACCATCCTTTTTTACAGTAACTACACCATTCACTACATCTACATCCATTATTTCATTGGATGCACACCAAGTCAACTTCAACTTTGCTCCTTCCTCCGGATGAGCAATTTTAAAAGTATAAGTTCCTGCGTGCATTGACATAGCGGCAAGCCATGTCAATGCAATACTAAATATTCTTTTACTAATCATTTATTGATATTATTAGTTGTATTACTTTGCAAATTGAAAACCATCAAGACAGAACCAAGCAGGTGTACGCATTTTACCATTTTCATCCTTATCAGATGAATCTAAATAGAATACAACCTTATCAACAGTACCCAAAGCCGTAAGATCCATCTTCATCCAATCAGCTACTATATAATCCCAAGTAGGATGGTCTGCGTTATGTCCTTTCTTGCAAGCCAAGTCGAAACTAACACTTCCTGTTTCACTACCAGCAAGGTACCCCTTAGCTGTAACTATGAAATAGTCATTTTTCCCAAACTTCCTTACACCGCCTTCAACGTATGTATGCCAAATTCCCTTTGGTTTGCTGGGAATATTAGGATTTAGCATAGGCTGTTCCGTATGTATCACCACAAGTCATAGCAAGATAATCCCATGTTGTATTAGATACAAGAATGTACTCAATCTTCTTTGGCTTGTCCAAAGTAAAGTAAGCAGCATCACCATTGATATGGCAAACCAAATATGTACCTGTATTATTAGGCTTGGTTGACCAAACACTATAGCGCATAGAGTCAACAGCTGTCTCGTCACCTCCCCACGTGAAAGAGCGCAAAGAACGATTACTATAACAGAAACCACCTGCCAATTGTTTACCAGCCTTCACTGTATTGAAATTCATACCCGCAACGGAGAACCCATTGTCAGGAATGACATGAGAGAAACGAGTTGGAATCTCTAATTCCGAAAAAGTGATATTATCGGCATGAGGAATGACCAAATCCATATCATCACTACATGACGCCATCAATCCTCCAAAGAGAACTAACATACTAAATATAATCTTCTTCATTGTCTTATCTTATTACTTATTTTTATTATTCAAGTCCAGGATTTTGCTCTATAACATTGCTATGAGCATGAATCTCATCATCAGGAATAGGCCAGCAATACTGATTCTCACTGAAATTGACTTCTGGCTTTAATGTATAAATCCATGGTTTTCCATCATGCTCGAAACGTAAAGATGCAAACCAAGGGGTTTCATTCTCCATGAACAAAGCCACTACGTATTCCTTGAAAATCGCATCCATCAATTCCTGATGTGTACTGATACCTGTGACAGGTTCCATTACAGGATTGGTGTATTTGGCTCTCATCTCATTCAGAGGAGCCAAAGCACCCTGAATATCAGAAGGATTAGTTCGAGCCAACAATTCAGCTTTCATCAAATATAGCTCGGCATAACGCATAGGATAAGTAGCATACATATCATTCTTTCCTGCATAGCGGCCGCGATGATAAAGCTTGGTCAAAATATTGTCTTTAGTACTGGTATCCCATGTTTCTGGAGCACGAGCGGTACCAAAAGTCACATCATGGCGTGCATCATTATCAAGCCATTCCTGAACCAAATCTGTAAACTCATTGTTATAATATAAACCATATGAGTATATAAATTCAGAACCAGAAATACCATAATAAGAATCCGCATTATCACCCAAATAATGTGAGAAACAGTTTTCTTTGGAATCCCAGCCATTTTCGTAAAGTTTAGCCAAATCGGTTTCCATCTGCCAACCAGAATTGTTTGCCAATAATTCGTTGACCAATGTCAAAGCTTTAGCATAATCTCCTTCCCATCCACGAACCAGCAACAACTTTGCATGCATAGCCTTGGCAAAGAGTTTATTCATACGATATGCAGTGGTATAATCTGGAGCATTCTGTTCTGCAAACTCCAAGTCATCAAGAATATACTGATAACTCTCACCAACTGTACTTCTGCCCACCATCAAGTTAGATAATTCAGAAGTCTTATCACGATAGATGATACCGTATGGAGAAATCAGCCTTGTCAAACCAATGTCCATAGAGCCACAATAATTCCAAATTACAATAACCACGAAAACAACGAGCCTCGCCTAAGAGTGAGTTTTTGTCAACTACAGAAGGAAAACAACTGTCATCCAGCTTGTTTATACCATTGATGGCAGCATTACAAGAATTAATAATATCATATAACTGAGACCATTGACTGGCAGTAGTACTTGAACTCTGCTTATAGCTCATAGAATACATCTCATTGCTATATGTCCAAAATCCAGCCATGCACTGAAGGTAAGAATACAAAAATCCTCCCAGATTAGAACCGCCAGTCTCATATACACCATAAATGCCGTTTACAGCATTTTTTGCACCAGAATAATCCAAAACTGCATTATCTGTAGTCAAGGAATGCTTTGGAGTTTCTGTAAGATAGTCATCACAAGCTGTAAAGCACAAACTTCCAGCCAGCAACAAACTGAATATTTTAATTTTCTTCATTGTTTCTTTATTTAATCGTTACTTTCACGCCTACATTAAATGTCTTTGCAGAAGGATAAGTACTATAATCTGTACCATATCCATACAATCCCGCACTAGCCTTGAAGTTACCCTGAGGATCCATGCCTGGATACTTCGTTATGGTAAACAAGTTGGTTGCCTGGAATGTCAACTCTATTCCTTTAACCACAGACTTACGGAACCATTCCACAGGGAACTTGTAAGAGAGGTTTAAGGCACTCAGACGCATATAAGAAGCATCATGCAACCAGCGGTTTGTAAATACACTATTCTGACCCATACCATAGTGAGTTACTACAGGATACTTTGGATTGTTATTACCCACCATCGTATAGCTATCTTTCACTATATTCAATGCATTATACACATTGGTACCGTCAAATGTAGAAGCTTCATCACTCCAATAACGCTGACCACCTATAGAATAGGTAAATGTCAAATTACACATCAAGCCTTTCCAATACAAAGTAGTGCCAAAACCTCCAAACATATCAGGAATGGCATCACCTATATAAGTACGGTCACCATCAGCAGTAATCTTTCCGTCACCATCAAGATCGACAACATAAACATCACCTACATCTTCTGTCCATGAAGTAACACGATAGTTGGTTGGTTTTCCTGTAGAAGGATTAATTGGTTTACATGCCCAAACTTCCTCGCCATTTTCATACAAACGACCTGCATCTACATATCCATAAAAACGACCTAACTTGCCGCCTTCCTCTATCTTGTAGTTGTCATTGGCTGTACCACCCAAGTACTTGTCAACTCCATTCAACTTCTCCAAGATTCCACGGTTATGAGCTGCATTGAAGTTGACCTCCCAAGTCATATCATGATTCTTGATGATATCTGCAGTAATATCGAATTCAATACCAGTATTACTAATGGCACCTATATTCTGGTTAGCAGAGGAGAAACCTGAAGAAATCGGAACAGGACGATTTGTTATCAAGTTATCAACATACTTACGATACCAACCAAACGAACCACGGATACGGTCATCCAAGAAACCATAGTCAAGACCTATATCCGTCTGTGTCTGAGATTCCCACTGCAAAGTGTTATTACCCAAAGATGATGGATAAATTCCAGGCTGCTTATTGAACATATTAGAACCCATATAACTGGTAAAGTCATAATAGCCTAAGTTCTGAGAACCTGTCAAACCATAAGAAGCTCTCAACTTCAAATAACTTACGACATCTTTCAGAGGTTTCATAAACTCCTCTTCAGTCATAATCCAACCTGCAGCTACTGAAGGGAAATAACCCCAACGGTTATCCTTACCAAAGCGAGAAGAACCATCAGTACGGAAAGTACCTGTTAATAAATATCTGTCGTTATACTTATATTGAGCACGAGCAAAGACTGAAACCAAAGAAGCAGCACTCTTGTTACTATTCATTTTACTTCTTTTGGCAGCACTACCTAAGTTGGTCAAAATGTCATCATCAGGGTAGTTAGTACCAGAAGCTGACATATAATCAGCAGATATATGTTCTACGGAATGACCCAACATGGCTTGCAAGTCATGCTTGCCCATAGTTTTATAGAAAGTCAACAAGTTATCCCATACTATCGTATAGTTTTGTGTATCTCTCTGAGATCCTGAGTTTGTGTCAGAATCATAATAACGGCGTGTGAAACTCTCTGACTTGGCATTGCCATACTGGGCATTAAAAGTGGTACGGAATTTCAAAAATTTGAAGATGTTATACTCCAAGAAACCAGATGCATTGATATTTCTGGAAACACTATAATTCAAGTCCTTCAATTCTACAAGAGGATTCTTTGTATAGAAGTCAATCGTATTGATAGTACCATCTTCGTTGTAAGCTGGATAATCAGGGCGCATTTTAATTAGGCGATGAAGCATATTATCCTTCTGATTAGCACTACGGGAAGAAGCATCCATATTCATACCAAATTTCAACTTATCAGAAACCATTGACTCAAAGTTGAAACGTCCACCAAAGGTTCGTGAATTACTACCCTTGACAATACCATCCTGATCCTTATAACTAACAGATGCATAGTAAGAGGTCTTGGGAGAACCACCACGAATAGAAATATTATAGTTTTGGACAGCAGCACTTTGGGTCATCATATCCCAATAGTTATCATGACCATTATAATAAGCATTTGGCAACCATAAGTTATCTATATCAGTCATATCCCACTGACTGGTATTAATCAGGTTGAACTTATTCAAATCCATGTATTTTCTATTAAAATAGGTAATGCCACCATTACGGAAAGCCTCCAACAAATTTGCTTTCTTTGAATAAGTCTTATACTCCTCGGCATTCAAAGTCTTCATATCGTTGGAATTAAGTTCCTGCCAACCATAACGAGCATTGAACTCGATGGTAGGTTTCATACCTTCAGAACCCGTTTTCGTAGTAACAATAACAACACCATTTGCTGCACGAGAACCATAAATAGCAGTAGCAGAAGCATCCTTCAAAATATCAATACTCTGCACATCATTCAAATCCAAATTATACAAAGTATTGCTTACATCACCTGAAATACTGGCTGAATACTGTGGCACACCATCAATCACCCACAAAGGCTGACCATCACCAGAAAGAGAAGCCTGTCCACGAATAACCAAAGAAACAGGAGAAGTAGGAGAAGCATTGGAAATCATGACATTGACACCAGCTGCCTTACCTTGAATCATACTGGCAATATTAGAAGTCATTGGAGCCATCTCCACATCTTTCTCAGAAAGACGAGATACAGAACCTGTCAAATCTTTAGCCTTAGCTGTTCCATAACCAATAACTACAACCTCATCAAGCAACTGTTTATCATCGCTCAATGTAACTGTAATATTGCTAACGTTCTTACGACAATTAACAAAATAAGAAGAAGTTTTCATACCAAGGAACGAAACCAACAAGGTCTCACCCTTACCTTGGTCAAGATTCATCGTAAAATTACCATTGAAATCAGTAACTGTACCTATACCCTTCTTGCCTTGCAACGTAACAGTTGCAGCAGGAATCGGATCACCCTTATCATCAAGCACACGACCAGAAATCGTAACCTTTGCAGCCTGTCCTACAGTAGAATTAGGAGAGATAACTTTGACAGAAATGACACCATTGTTTTGCGTATAGGTCACAGGGAGACCAGCTAACACTTGCTTCAATGCACTCTCAATGCTATTGGCTTTCACATTAGCATTCACTTTGTAGGCATCAAGATCCTCATAAGAGAAAATAATCTTGGTACTAAATCTCTCTTCCAACTCTTTCAATACCGAAGTCAAAGGCTTGGAACTGATCATTTGCTCATACTTCACACCATTAGTTTGGGCTACAGCGTAACTACCTGTATAACCAGACACCATCAATGCCAAGCATGTAGAAAACAGAATTCTCTTCTTTCTCATAACAGCATTTTATTATTAATTAATGAATATTATTTCTCTTTTATATGCCATTATGACGTGCCATTATCGAAACAGGGCACCCTAATTGAAAGAAAATTCACCTAAAAAGTTCTATTTTATAACTTTTTAGGCGAAATCCTTAATCATTTCAACGATATTAATGATAAAATTTGAATAATTATGCAATATAAAACATGTCTCAGAAGACATCTTCCTTTATCACTACTTTAGAAGCGAATTTAAGTATTCCTCAGTTATTTCTGGAGCAACAACATTTTGACCAGATTTTGTTGCCTCCTTTATAAAAGAGTTCATAGCTTCTAAATTCTGCAGTAGTGCTTCAAAAAGATTTTGAGAAATATTAATCTCTTTTGCTGAAGTAAGAGTGCATTCATACTGTTTGCTCTCATTTAGACGAACATGACTATAGAAGCGATATATAGCGGCTTTTGCTTTAGCCATTTCTTCTGTATCCGTTGCTCTTGTCCCCATAGCAGCTTGCTTGGCAGCATGATTGATATCTATGTCAATAAATGAATTGTTTTTTACTATTTTCTCAACTGCTGTCGGCTCTGTAGAAACTGCTGCTATTTTTTGAACTATAGTTGCATCATTGGACTCAGAGTCACAACTGTTAAGAGTGATAATGAACACTGCAGATAAAATATACAAAACAAACTTCTTCATAATATAATGTTTTAGTGAATAATAATTACTCACAGGGATTACTCTATAACTATCACATTATCCTGAAGCTTGACATTAACCTCTGAACTCTCATTGAGCAACTTAAGAGCATTCTCTAAACTATCCTTTATATTGCACATATAATGGAAATGCTTGTTGAGCAATTGCTCGTCACGACAAACAATATTCACATCATAGACTCGTCCCAACTGCTGTAAAATGGTACGCAAAGAAGCATTGTCGAAATACAAGACGCCATCCTTCCAACTCGTAAAATCTTTAGGGTTGACATTCTGAACCATGACCTTGCCATTTTCTATATAAGCATCTTGTTTTGGGGAAATTCTCACCTTGCTCTGGTCAAGAGATACCTCCACAGAACCTTGTACCAAAGTGACGTGTACATCCTCATTGTTATAACAACGAAGATTAAATTCTGTACCTAATACCTTGGTAGAAACGGAATGAGTCTTGATAATAAAAGGAAGATTAGCATCATGGTGTACTTTGAAATATCCCTCACCATAAAACTCTACATTACGATTGTCTTTACCAAAATTCTCTGGATATTTCAGGATACTCTTTGAATTAAGACATACTTCTGTGCCATCTGGCAAAGTAATAGTCTTCTGCTCTCCTGCTTTAATCTCAATCGTTTTTACTGATTCTGATGCAGATACTTCATGAGATTGTGGAGATTCTATCTTAGCAATTTGATTTTCTACTGAATCCTTGACTTCCGCCAACGGTTTTTGACCCGGCTGCTGATGATTCCAGGTCATCAAGACTACAATCAGCAGAATAGCTGCAGCACAGGCTGCAATATAACGTAACAAAGTCTTGAATATCGGATGGCTCTCAGATTCTTCCTCCTCATATTCTTCGTCCATCTTATCTTTACTGAACTTATCCCATGCAGCATTCACATCAGGAACAGGTCCAAATTGGCGATTAGCGGCTTCGTCCAAATCCAGTATATCGCACAAGGTCTCCATGCCCACCTCGGATTCGAGTTGTGCATCTGAATGCTGAAGCATATCCTCTACAGAATCGTCCATTGCATCTAAGACTTGCTGTTTTATATTTTTTTCTTCTTTCATTGGAATCTTTTTTCTTTTAAAACGAAGTTTCAAGAAAATATGGTACCTTTAACGTCTTAATATTTCGTTAGAATAAGTTAAGTTTAGTAAAACTCAGCACCTTTGAATTTTTGCCGCATATAACTGAGTGCCTGCATGATATGTTTTTTCACGGCACTCTCGCTGATATCCAACTCCGCCGCAACCTCTCTGTATTTCTTATGCTCCACATAACAGAGTTGTACAATCTGTTGGGTTCGTGGAGTCAACTCAGTTAAAGCCCCCATTATCGCCTTTATTTTCTCTTCATGAACATCCCAATGGTCATAAACAGAATTGACCACCATTTCTGTTTCCTTCATACTCGCCAATACATAACGAGAACGAATATCCTGCTTACGAATATAGTCTAAGCTGACATTCTTTACGGTGGTCAACAGATAGGAAGAAATATTATCAACATCTTGATACCGGACTCTTTTCCAAACCAGTTCGAAAGCATCGGATACAACATCCTTGCTTGCCTCGTCATCATGCAAGATGCGCAAGGCAAGGTAGTAGGCTTTGGAATAATTGTCCTTAAATAATTTTTCAAAGCTCTGTCTATCCATTCTCTCTCAATAATTTATCTCCCTCATAAATAAAGAAAATACAGTTTTACCCAATACTATAATGAGTAAGACTGTATTTTTTATATTTTCTCCTCTTCTTACTTCACAATAGAAGTAACAGGATTTCTAACGCCCTTCATACCAATGAGGAAGGCCTTGGCACTACCAAACTTCAGGAACATGTCCAGACGTACGGGTACATGATTTTCATCATCAGTAATGTAGAAATCGACGATGCGCTTATACTTGCCCTTCTCATACTCCTGATAAGCCAGACGCAAACAACGATACTTCACACCATTGTCGGCCTTGATGGTTTCTCTGCCCGCAAACTTAATCTGGGCAGGAGTACGGCCATCGCCATCCACAATCGGGAACTTGACTACATAACCCTTCTTCCAGTTGGCAGGATCGAAACTACGGGCACGGAGGAAGATGTTCAGCATGTCAAATACGCAATCATCATAGCTGACTTTCTTCCAGGAATGAGAACCGTCATTGCGCTGACGATGCATCTTGACATGACACTTGCCGCCAGAATAGCTGTAAAAATCCTCATCTACCGTATATCGCTTGCCCTCACGAGCTCCCTTGCGGAAATACATCGGAGACATATCGGTACCCGTATAGCTCAAAAGCGTATCACGAAGGACAAAGAAATCATCTACCTTGTGATTTCCTCTCGTCACCAATGAGGTGCGATAAGCGGGCTTGCCATGCCTGGTACTCTGCACAATAGACATGCTGGCTGTACCAGCCTTCACCCACACAAACTTCCAGTTGTAATACAAATTGTAAGTGAGAAACTCACCCGACTTAAATGCTGTATTACGGAAAGTACACTGGGCAGACACTGTAGTGCTGACCATCAGCAGTAATACTGCTATCCACAATGACTTCATTCTTTTCATAGTTCATCATATTTTAGGAATGTATTGTATGCCTAGTTTCTTGGCACGCTCTACATTCTGGTTCTTTACTTTTTTCTCCTTGTCTGGCTTCTGCTTGGTGATGGCACCTGGCTTCTGGCGTGACAATGGTTTCTCCTTAGGATTCCAAGATTCCGTGACATCCCACTTCGCCTTACATTCGATAGCTCCAGGATAGTAATATACTTCTTCTGCCTGCTGGTCTTCATCATAACAGCCCGTATCCCACTTGCCGTTATTGTTGCGGTCCACTATCAGGCGCAAGTAATATTTCTGTGGCTTCAGATAATAAAATTCTGCCACACCATTGATGGCCTTCACTTCCTTGACTACCTGATCCTGACCATTGAGCAACTGTACAAGCAGCGGTTCGTCAGTCAAACTGGTGATATTGACCAGAAGAGTACCATACTCATCCAGCGAAGATACCTTGAATCCCTGTTTGATAGCCGTGGTAGCCAATCCGTAGATGTCTTCGAAAGCCGCAGAATCCACTTCCAGACTATATTCGATATCCGGACGCCATTCGCCTCGCAACTCATATTCCCTCAATTTATTCGGAACCGGTTTAAACTCGAAAGGTGCCCGATACCAGAGCGTATCATGCTTGGCATAAAGATGAATGCCTGCCGTATCTGCCTTTGAGAGAGGCGTAGGGAACGTAAATCGAATGTTCTTATCCGGATCCAACTGGGATGAGACGCCCACCTGCACTTCCAATGGCTTGAGAGGCATGATGGAATCATAAGGCTCCCCTTTCTTCTTGAGTTTTTCCTGTTTCTTGGTCCAGTCTTCCAGTTCCTTATTGAGCTGTTTCTGCCGCTTGGCGTATGGAGTCTTTGCCAATATCTCCAATGTATCAAGCTTATCCACCAATACGCCGGTACTGTCGGTCATGCGATAAGCCAATTCCATCCGCAGCGTGTCCTGATTGACCAACGCAGTATCTTTCAACCAGTAAGTAAGGGTATCCTTCTTCTCTACTGCCTCCAGCAGGAAAGCATCTTTCTCATTGAAATTCAGACCCTTGATGGTAGGCAGGATGCTATCTCCATAACTGAAGAAGAGAGAGAAATTGTTGGGTTCCTTGCGCTCTGACTTCAGAAAATAGCGGTCGGTAAGTGTTTCGGTGAATGCTCTCAGCACAATATCGTCTGGATAGAAATGGGTGTAATCCACCTGGGCGATAGACTTGATATGAAGTGTATCAATCCAAGTGGTATCCTGTCTGACGTCCGGCTTGCAGGAAGGTACGATGATGTCATGAGAGAAAGCTAATTTCTCGCTTTTCTGATTGAACATATAGTTGCCATCCATATCCTGCAAGGCATAGATGCGATAAGAACCTGGTGCAATACCCTTCACTACGAAACGGCCACGGCTATCCGTACGGCTCACTCGGAGCATCGGCTTGGTCTTGAATGCAGAATCAGCCTGATCGCTATACAGACCCACTAAAATACCCTTGATAGGTTCCAGATTTTCTGCTTCGAGCACATATCCGGATACTTCCATGGTGTCGATGACCTCGCCCGTAGAAAAACTATAGGTGAAGTTACCCATCGGATTGTTCTCATTGTTATCGCTGATAGCATCAGAGAAATCAATGGTATAAGTCGTATTCGGCTTCAGGGAATCGACCAGAGAGACGGTGATTTTCTTACCCGCAGCCTTGATTTCTGGAGCCTCCAACTGAGGTGGAGACACGATGACTTTCTCAGAAGGATTGTCGAGCTTGATAAACTCATCGAAGTAGATGCTTACTTTCTTGCTCTTCACCCCTACTCCGCCATCTGCCGGGTCGGCACCTATCACCTTAGGCGGAGTTTCATCATACCATCCTCCGTCTGGCTGCCCCATCTTGGCACAGGAAACCAAAAGCAGAAAAGCAAGCAGATAGAGAGGCAAAAACAGAGTTTTTTCCTTCTGGCTGTTTCCAACTAAAAAATCTAATATATTCTTCATTATTCTTACCTTTCTGCTAATTATTCTTATCCTTTAATATATCATAAACTTCCGGATGAAGCCATGATTTACTGATTCATCTGGAGCATCTCGTCGATATTCTTACGGCTGTTGCTCAGACGAGGTATCTTATGCTGTCCACCCAACTTGCCCTTGCTCTTGAGCCAGTCGTTGAAGAGATTAGGACGGGCCTTCACAATCTCCAGATGCTGGAGAGTAACATCGTGGAAGCGCTTTGCCTCATAATCACTGTTGATTTCCTGCAGATGCTGATCCAGCAATGTGGCAAACTCATCGAGACTTGCCGGTTCCTTAGAGAACTCTATCAGCCACTGATGGCGGCACTTCGCATTACTGTCCATAAACACAGGTGCTGCCGTATATTCTGCCACCTGGGCTCCTGTCTTATCACAAGCATACTTCAGTCCCTTCTCGGCATTGTCCATAATCAGTTCTTCGCCAAAGGCATTGATGAAATACTTGGTACGACCCGTGATGACAAACTTATATGGATTCTTGCTGGTAAACATGACTGTATCACCAATGAGATAGCGCCACAATCCACAGGACGTAGTAATAACCATCGCATAGTTCTTGCCTATCTCCACTCCCTGCAATGGCACTACGGTAGGATTGTCGGTACCAAATTCATCCATCGGGATAAATTCATAGAAGACATCATAATCCACCATGAGCGACATGGAAGGGTCTGACGGATCATCCTGCAAACCGAAGAATCCCTCGCTGGCATTATAGGTTTCCATATAATGCATGTTAGGAGAAGTAATGAGCTGCTCATACTGCTGGCGATAAGGAGTAAAAGCGATACCGCCATGGAAGAAAACCTCCAGATTAGGCCATACCTCCTCCAGATGCTTCTTGCCGGAAAGTTCCATCACACGAACCAATACGCTGAGCATCCAACTTGGAACACCCGAGATATTGGTTACGTTCTTATTCATCGTTTCACGGGCAATGCGGTCGCGTTTCACCTCGAAATCGCTCAGAAGAGCTGTCTGCTTCTTAGGAACACGTACCAGATTGGCAAGTGGATTGATATTTTCGATGAGGATGGCACTCAGGTCTCCCACCAGACTTCCCTCTACATTATAATTAGGTGAATGGCTGCCGCCGAGAATCAGACTCTTGCCATCAAACAGTTTACTTTTCGGATTATTACGGAGATAATATGCCACAGCATCAAAGCCACCGGCATAGTGGATGCCATGCAATCCGTCTCGTGAAACAGGGATAAACTTACTCTTGTCATTGGTAGTACCAGACGACTTAGCATACCATTTCACGGTTCCAGGCCAGAGAACATCCTGCTCTCCGTGGCGCATACGGTCGATATCCCCTTTCAGTTCCTCATAGGAATTGACAGGTACATTTTTTGCGAATTTCTCGTAACTATCAGTCGTATTTAGTAGATGCTTAACGCCATATTCTGTATTTTTGCCCTTATTGATAAGGTGCATGAGTACTTTATGCTGCATATGTTCTGCATCATAAAGGTACTTCTCCAACTCCTTTTGGCGAGGTTTGAAGACGTTGCTTACTATACTTGTTAAACTCATATATGATATTAATATCTTTTGAGTTGCAAAATTAACCTAAACTTTTCATATAGAGAAAGTTTTTACTATTTTTAATATTAAATATATGACTTTAAAAAGAAAAGAAGAATAACTAAGGCTCGGAATTCGCACTTTTTATTCGTAATATAGCTTATTTTTCTTCAAGTCAATATAAAAATTATAGCAGTTCCCCAAAGCGGACACGATAAAAAATTCAACAGATAATCTGCGCTAACATACATTTTTACATACATTAGCGCAGATTATCCGTGAATAATTTGCGCTAACGGCCACTTTTTTGTATCTTTGCGCAAAAAATAACGAATCAAATATGGAACAGGAGTTGGTAGGAAGAGAAGTCGAACTTGAAGACCTCAACAAATATTTAAACTCTGAAAGATCTGAGTTTATCGCCGTTTACGGAAGAAGACGTGTGGGAAAGACTTTTCTCATAAGAAAAGCCGTAAAGGATCATTTTGCCTTTTTCATGACAGGAATGCATGGCGTTGGCAAAAGCGAACAACTTGTCAACTTTAGCATAGCTCTGCAAAAATATACTCACTCTGCAACTCTACAAACTTTCAAGAGTTGGTTATTGGCATTCTATGGCCTTGAACAATATTTGGAATCACTCCCCCACGGCAAAAAAGTGATTTTCATAGATGAATTACCTTGGATGGATACTGCCAAATCTGGCTTTATCCCGGCATTGGAAAACTTTTGGAATAGTTGGGCTGTACTACGTAATGATATCAAACTCATCGTTTGTGGCTCTGCCACTTCTTGGATGATCAACAACTTAATTCACAATCGTGGAGGATTACACAATCGCCTAACTCACCACTTGGTTCTTAAACCATTTACACTACATGAGTGTGAAGAATACTTCCAAACATATCACTTCGGATATAGCAGAAAACAAATAGCTGAATGCTATATGGTGATGGGTGGAATACCGTATTATCTATCCATGATGGACAAATCGAAGAGCTTGGCACAAAACATTGACCAACTATTCTTTGCGGAAAATGCAGAATTAAAAGGTGAGTTCGACGAACTATATCGTGCCTTATTCAAAAAATCTACCGACCATATTGCCGTGGTTACTACTCTTGCCAACAAGGGTATTGGCATGACACGTCAAGAATTGGTGAAATCGTCAGGTCTTACTGACAATGGAGCATTCTCCACGGTATTAGAGGAATTGGAACAATGCGGTTTCATCCGTTTATATGAACCATTCTCCACCAGCACCAGAATGAGCGGTGATTCTCGTCAGAAACGAAATACACTATTTCAATTGATAGATTTCTACACGCTCTTCTACTTCAAATTCATCAAGCACAATAAATACCAAGACTCTCATTTCTGGTCTTCATCACAAAATACGCCTATGCACCATACATGGATAGGACTATCATTTGAAATGCTCTGCCTAAACCATATAGAGAGCATCAAACAGTCCCTCGGTATATCGGGTGTTCAAACGATAGTATGTTCCTGGCGTAGCAACAAAACAGAAAAGGGCGCGCAAATCGACTTACTTATAGATCGCAAAGATGAAACCATCAATCTCTGTGAAATTAAATTCTATAATGGTCCATTTGAGATTAGTAAGGAATACGAAGAAAAGTTGCAAAATAAAATCAGTACATTCTTAGAAGAAACAAAAACTAAAAAATCTCTTATCCTTACATTCATTACTTCCTTTGGGATAAAGGAGAATAAACACAGCGATATCGTGCAAAAACAAATCACAATGGATGATTTATTTGCGCAAAAAATATGATAATACCAATAAAGGCTTTAGTGAAATAGCCAATCACTAAAGCCTTTATTGTCTGCTTTTATTCCTCTGCAAATGCGCAGTCTCCATTAGCAGCATATTTTATTCGTAATATAGCTTATTTTTCTTCAAGTCAATATAAAAATTCCCTTTAAAGAACGAACCATTGATACTGCCAAAGCTGTTTTTAATAGAGATATTTTTCATGATAGGAATAAAATGATTAGGAAAATACTTAGTACCTATCTTTAACTTATCATATCTGATAGCTTTATAGCTATCCAAATAGTCATTATAAACATCTATCAGTTTCACCTTCGTTTGTTTGCAAAACTCATCCAGATACTTACTTGGATAAAACTCTATCAACTCTGCATTACTCAGATACAGCCTCATGTTTCCTTCCAAGTTCCACATTTTTCCATCCTGTCGGATAGTTATTGGCACCTTTATTACAATTGAAGGATAGACAGAAAGGATGTCAAACTTGCTTAACTTTGTAGTATCCACGGCATTCATATCCACAAAAGCCAACTTTTGCTCAGCAAAATTAAGATTGATAACGTTTTTGGTAGAGTCGGAAAAGTTGCAGAGGTTTTGCACATCAAGTTTTGCAGTAAACGGATAAGAATTTTCCAGCACGAAGATATTTCCAACAAAGCAAACATTCCCTACATTGAATTTTCCCACAAAAATATTCTTCACAAGATACTTTTTTCTAAAACATTCTATAGACCGCACCTTCAACTTGGACTTTGCAAAAGAGTGGTCAGGAAACAGTTCATTGAAGTCATGCTCCTTGATATAAAAACCAGCATCCCCAGTAGTTATCAAAATATCATTAAGTTTCGTGCCATTGATTGGCGCACTTATATAATACCAGCTTTTCTTAGATTCTTTCTGATACACTCTAAACTCTGTCTGTGCCTTCAGGCATATGCTGAACAAACAGACTAACAATAATATAATACTACGCATAGTTGATATGATTTTAATTAGTAAATACATTCATTTAATGATTATATAATGGGTAAATAAAGTAAGAAATAATCTACACTCACACAAATAATTGACAGATATCCGAAAATAGACTATCCGAATATCTGCTGCCATAAAGTTTTATTGCTAACAATGATTCTTGCATCTACTTTCATATACCTTTGCAGTATAGAAGTAGCACCTTTTTCTTGGGTACACATAGTGGCTATAGCTATAAAAAAGTTGCCATCTTCTCTATGTATAAGTTTGGTATTATGACTTATAATGACGCAGTTATAAGATGTATTGTCGTTGCCTTCTAAAGAAACATAAACCGTCCTTGATTCATCGAAAAGAGACAAATACTTGTATGGCACAAACACCTGTACCATTCTATGACTAACAACCTCACCAGTAGCCTCTATAGATATAGGATAAGGTATCTTGTAGAAAGCCACTACAAGCGCAAGAATGATTATTGTGATGACAACAGTTCCTATACGAACCAGTCGAGGAGGAACTTTTCCTATTACGTTTCTCACTTTCTCGCTTCTCAACTCGATATTATCTGATTTTCTTTTTTTCTGTTCCATATCAAAAGTATTTTAGTTTCCCAATTCCAACTGATTCTTCACAAGGTTATAATATGCCCCTCGCTTGGCGGTCAAGGTTTCATGGTTGCCTACCTCAACCACTGTACCATGGTCAATGACCACTATTTGGTCGGCGTTCTTCACCGTGCTTAGGCGATGAGCTACTATCACAACTGTCTTTCCCTTGTAGAACTTATCCAAGTTTTCCACGATGCTTCTCTCATTATTGGCATCAAGCGAGTTGGTTGCCTCGTCAAGGAAAATATAGTCAGGATTCTTATACACCGCTCTTGCTATTAATATACGCTGTTTCTGTCCTTGGCTTAGTCCTACGCCATCACGTCCAATCTTGGTGTTGAACTTCAGAGGCAAAGCCATCACGTAATCTTTGATACAAGCTATCTCGGCTGCTTTCAACAATCGTTCCTTGTCTATGTCGCCATCATCAACGGCTATATTTCGTGCTATATTCTCCGAGAAGATAATACCATCCTGCATAACCACACCACATTGTCTGCGCCACCATTTCTTGTTGAGCTTGTTGATGTCGGTGTTACCAACGTTGATTTGCCCCTTCAAGACAGAATAATAACCAAGTATCAAACGGATGAGGGTAGTTTTTCCACTACCAGATGCACCAACGATAGCTGTTACCTTGCCTTGCGGTATATGGATGCTTATATCATCTATGATCTTGTGCAAAGCATGTGGGTCGTACTTGAACATGATATTCTTGATGTTAATACCCTCATTCTTTTCTTCAATGGAAGTCTGCAAGCCTTCTTTTCCATTCTCATCATCCATCTGGTGTATCTCATTGATACGTTCCAAGCTAATCTTCACATCTTGCAAAGAATAAAAGAAGTCCATCAGTTGTTCCACAGGTGAATTAAGCTGTCCAATGATGTATTGCACAGCAAGCATCATACCGAGTGTCATTTGTCCATGAATCACGGCTGTTGCAGCAACTACAGTAATGATGATATTTTTAAATTCATTAATGAAGATACTTCCTGCCTCCTGTGTCTGTTGTAGCTTGAACGATTTCATCTGTACACCAAACAGGTCAGCTTGTGTATCCTCCCATTCCCATCTTCTACGCTGCTCACAATCCTGCAACTTGATTTCCTGCATGGAAGTGATAAACTCATAAGTCTTGTTGTTATTGATAGCTTGCTGTTCAAACAGTTCATAATCAAGTATCTTTCTTCGCTTTAAGAACAAGGTCATCCATGCACCATAGAGGGTACTTCCCGTCAAGAAAATGGTAAACACCAACTTATTATAGAAGAACAGCACCACCGAGAATACTACGAAAGTGAGCATGGCAAAGGTGATGTTAAGTGTTTGCTGCGTGAGGAAGCTATTTACACGACTATGGTCGTTCATTCTCTGCATCAAGTCGCCCATAAGTTTCGTATCAAAGAAAGACATCGGCAGCTTCAAAAGTTTGATAAAGAAATCGCTCACTAATGAGAGGTTAATACGTAGAGAAATATGGAGTAATAACCACCTACGTATAAAGTCGATAACCGTTTGGCTGATGGTAAGCATCAACTGCCCCAACAAGATAAGCCAGACAAAACCAATATCTTGATTCTTGATGCCAATATCCACAATAGATTGGGTAAGGAATGGCAAGACTATTTGCAAGAGACTTCCAACAATCAAGCCCAAGATGATTTGTCCGAAATACCTGCGAAATTGCCTTATATATCCAAGGAGAAAGCGGAAAGACCTCTTCTCTCTGATATTCTCTTTGCCCTTCATCTTATAGGTAAAGAATGCAGGAGTAGTTTCTAAAAACATAGCAATGCCCTTGTCCTCGCCATTGGAATTCGTGCTTATCCAATGTTGCTTGAACTCATCTAAGCCATAAATTACTAAACCCTTTCCTGGGTCAGCAATATAGAACTTCTTGCCTTTCTTAACCTTATATAGGACAACAAAATGATTCTGATTCCAATGGAGAATACATGGTAGAGCAAACTCATTCAATGTTTTAACTATACATTTAACATTGACTGCATAAAATCCCAAAGTAGCCGCTGCTTCGCTGATTCCAAGCATGGAAACTCCTTCTGTTGTAGCAAAACAGATTTTGGACAAAGAATCAAGATTATATTCTTTGCCATAATAGCTACAAATCATTTGCAAACATGCGATGCCACATTGCATACTATCATGTTGCCGTTCTACCTTAAAATTCTTCATTATTATATTCTTCTAATTTATGTTTGTGAAAAAACTAAAATATTACTGTATATAAGTGAGCGAAACATCTCATCTATATTTTTTTCATCTAGTTTTCTACTTATACCTTCACTATCCTGTTTTAACTCTAACCTATCTTTTATGTCTTTTAAGGCTGCATTACTTACATTTTGCAAATATCTTATAATTCTCATTTTTAAACCTGCCAATAAGATTTTTTGGGGTTGTCCCAATGTCGCATCAGGCGTTATAACAACAGCTAAGTCTTTTATATTTATCACTTTTTTCCAAATATCATCATCAAGATGGAGTACATTACGATTCATATCATCATGTGAAACGCTTATGATTTTACACTTTGGATTAATCATTACATTTTTCTCCAAAAGAGATGAATTGCTCCATAGCAAGTCTCTGTATTTATTTTGTTCTTGAAAGATGCTAAGTATATCTTTTGATAATCTTCTTTTAATTTCATTATAAGCGGTTGATATTTCACAAACTTTAGAATCATTATAATCTTTCTTTAATGATTGTTGCATTGACTTATTTTTCTCTGCAAAAATTCCAAGCTCAGGAAAATTTATTAATGGGGAGACCTTGTGCTCATAACAGTATTTTGTAATATGATTACTTACTTTCGGATTTATGTAATGCAAGTATTGCGAAACAAACACATATGATTTAAATTGTCGTTTAATTCCTGCAAGCATATGCATGTAACCTGTCTTTGGAGAACATGAAAAATCCATAGGAAGCCAATCGAATTTTGTACTAAGTTTGTCACCAACAGTGCAGAGACCTATTTTTTTTCCATGTTTTACAGCAAGAAAGTACAAGAATAACTGCTCATAAATGGAATTAACAAATCCGTCATTGATTTTTCGCAATGTATCAACATTGGCATGTATAAATTTCTTTACAAGTTCAACATACTCTTGGATGAAAGTTATGTCTTGTCCTCCTAAAACTCCAGCGTTTATAACTCTAAAAATAGGACTTGACTCTGCAATATCTTTTATCCATAAAGGAAATTCACAACCATATTTCAACATTTTTTCAAATGCACTTTTATTATATTTTTGATCATCGTATTCTATGTTTTGTCCTATCACATCTGACATCTCTATTTGAGATGAGAGTCTATCGAACATAAACCAATCGCAATCAACATGCAAAAAGGGAGTTTCTTGTTGAGAATATGTATATATCTTAGGTAGAGCCCAAAGATTACAACCTTTGTACTCTTGCATAAAATCTGGTATCACAACTATTTCGTCATAAGGAATATGCAATTCGTTTACTATTTGCTTGACACTACTATTGCAATATAACGCAACTTTTCCATAGTGCTTTTTGAGAAGAAGACAGCTGAGTGCCATACTTTTCCAATTCATGTCAGCTGTAAGAAATCCAGCTTTGTCATAAATAGGATTTTCGTTATCTGTATAACTATAATATGTTTGTACTATTTTCATTTTTTTCAATATTTATAATTCCATCAAATACACATTGCCTTATAAAAGAATTTAAATCAGAATCTACATCTAACGTCTTGCCATATGATTGAAGTAGAAGTAAATTTACTTTTTTTTCCTTAAGAAGTTCTTTTAAAAGTTGCACTTTTTTATGAGACCAAATAAACTCATCTATTTTATCTAGTATAGGGTTGTAAACCCATAGAATGCATGCTTCTGTAGGTTTGTGACATTTTGACTTGAATACAAGTAAACTAAACAAGCCTTCATTGCATTCTACAATTTTTAAAATATGAGATAGTTCTACATTTAATCTATTACAATTGGAGATTAGCGAATACTGAAGTAATTTTACCATTTGTATTTGGTCTTGTTGCTTCTTAATCAGCATCTCTCTTTTTGGCATGAAACTTTGCTTATAGCCCTCCTTTAATGTCTCATATTTTTCTAAGCACTCTAAGTCGTTCTTAGACAAACAAGTCGTCCTTTCTAATTTTGCTAATCTTAAAGTTTTATTATGAACTTGAAAGCTATTTCCAAGTAAAGGACAAGCTATGCCTGCTTTTGCACAAACATTTAAAATTTGCATGTATTGCTCTGGAAACTCATTAAACATCCTATATGCAATAAATCTATTGCAACGAATATTGTCTTTGTATTCCATAACATGCATATATTTCAATGGTGTACCAGAAACAACTTGCTTTGGGATTTTCTCGTCTTTCATATCAAAGTCTGTAATTGTATTTTTATAGTATGTACACACCTCTCTATGTTCAAAAGTTGTCATACCATAATACAACCATTGCTCTAAAACTACATTGTATAAGAATTTCCGAGTGGCAGTGGCAAAACGAATCTTATTTTCTGATACAAAAGTAGTTATATGATTAATGTAACGACGAAGAAAATCTAAATCATTACCCCCTATTATCCCTGCATTATATGAATATACATATTTACCTCCAATACAATGTTGCATTTCTTGCGGTAACAGAATATTATCCTTTTTGATTTCATTGAAAACTTCTTTATAGAAATGCGAATCTCTTTCTTTGTGTTGAGCTACCAATGGAGCATTCAATAAGGCTTCTGGTATAGGTATCCACATAAAAATATCACAATCTATATGTAAAAATGGCTCATTTTGTCTTTGATAAGTTAAAATCTTAGGCCAACAGTAGAACCATTCGTCATATTCATCGTCATATTCGCAAATACAATAATTATCATATGGTAATTTAAATAAATCCTTTAAGATATGAACTATTGATTTATTACCATAAAAAGACAATTGCAATGACGGATTGTTGCGTTTAAGAAGTAAACAACTATATGCCATTGACAACCAAAATATAAAAGGAGACAAATATCCCCCTTTATAATTTAGACATTTTTCTGTGATTTGCTTGTTGAAAAAAGATTGAATAAGTTTCATATCATTTGTTTTATTTTTGCTTTATAAGCCAAAACAATTCTAGCTTCTATGTTATATACAAAAGAAGGGCATCGAGGTTCACCTTCCAATAAACCAAGTGGACAAAGTCCACCACAAAGTGGATAAAATTTGCACTCATTACAAGGTTGCATTTGTTTTTCCAATAACATTTTCGGAACAGCATATAAACGACTTCGTTTGTTTGTAGAAGTGCCTTCTGCTACATTACCCAAAACAAACCCTTTCTTCTCATAGTAGTCAGAATAGGATGTCTCTGAGCAATCAAAAATATTACCGTCAGCATCATACATTTCTGCATGTTCATCCGTACCAAGACAGATATAGGGTACAGCTCTTTTTGGAAGAATTGTCACTTTAAAACCATGACTTACCATATAATCAATATGTTTGGAAGACATTTCGCCCAACAGTCTATGACCTTGCAAACTGCCAGCTCCATTATTAGACCAAGATACAACTGGACTTGTGTAAAAGAGCACCTTATCTTGCATATTGTTTTTATATAGCATTTCCAACAAAGGCATAACGCCGTCTACATTCTTTTCATCCACATTACATCTAACACTAATCACGCATTTTTTACTATCATAAAATGGCGACTGAGTAATTTCCTTCAAGTTATTGAAGATTATATTGAAAGACCCCACCCCTTTTGTTGTTACTCTTCTTTTGTCATGGAATTCTTTGCTTCCATCTATAGTGATTTCTATACGATATATATTGAAATCATCTTTTAACTCTTTGTATACAGAAGGAGTCAAAGCATAGCCATTAGTTGTTATGTGCCCAGTGTATTTGATGCTATGCTTAATTGCCATATCTTTCAATCGTTGGTTTATCTTTCTCATTTTTAAAAAAGCCATCAAAGGCTCTCCACCAAACCAACCTATTTCCAAAGATTTCATTGTAGGCTCAGCCAGTTTTCTTGAAACTCTTTGCACAATTTGTTCTATCAAACCATCTGTCAACATTTTGCGTGCATGAGATTGCCCACAATAGTAGCAAGCAAGCTGACAAGCTGCTGTTGGCTGGATAGAAATATAAAGATTATCTTTCGGAGAATGTGACAATAATGCCACATTCTCTTTATTTATTTCGTTCAATTCATCTTCAGTGCTTGGTACAAGAATCTTTTGTCCAATTAAAATATCTAACGTCCTTGGCTTAAGAGACTTTATTTTTCCTTGCATTATCAATGAATAAACTTCTTCGGACACCAATATATTCTTTGCTGTTCGTCCTGAGAACAACAAACAAATGTCTTTGCCTTCTTTTGTCTTTTTACAAACAGAAAAGGCATACTTAGATAATATATAGTTGTTTTCCATTTTCAATATCTTTAAAGGGGAAGTCACCCCTATTGAATAATAAGGTTCAAAAGGTTGACTCCCCCTAATAAACTAAGACATACTAAAAAGTACAATTGTTAAATGTACAATTTCCATAATGCCCAATTCCACATGCGAGCTTACCACCATAAATGTCATCAGCACGCTCATCATCAAGGACAATACATTCGTCCTCGAATCCACGAAGTCCCATTTTTTCAGAGAGCTTCAACAAATTGTTTGTTTCCATAATGTATAAAATTTACATTATATTCCTACTCTGTTAAAGATTTTCGGATACCTCTTTTTATCTTTAGAAACGATTCAATTCTTCATTACCTGCACCCTTACCTTTGTATCGGTTTCTTGATGTGTTGAAGTTATACTGCAATGTCAAGAGCAATGCACGGCTATCGCTCGTCATATTTTGCCAAAGTTTCACATCCTTGTTGTAGAATGTTACATTACGATCGCTCTTGTTGAAAATGTCGTCAGCTTCAAACGACATAGAGAAACGGTCTTTACAGAAGGCTTTATAAAGTTTGGCATTGAGGTACGAGGAAGAACCAAGCTTCATATTGTCCTTGTTGCCACGACTGTTCCACTCCATATCGATGTTCATCCAAATGTCACCGGGCAGATGAATGGCATTCTGGAACTGTATGATTCCCAAAGGATTGCTAAAAGTTTTTCGCTCACCCATATATTCGCCTGTGAACCACTGTTTGGTAATGCCTGCATTCACTTTGGGTTCCCAAATACCAACTTTAAATTGCGCACCAACAAATGCTTGTAGTTCATCTATCTTTGGAGTATTCTCCATGGTGAGCAACTTCACTTCTCCATCCTCACCATAAGATTTCGTAGTCTGGATGATGTCATCCTTTCTATGCTCGTATGAAATCTTTGCAAAGAACTGCTTCCATGCACTCATCAACTCCACTGAATGAATCTTCATAGGGGACAGGTAAGGATTGCCACTTTCCAAGGTCAAGCGATTGACATAACCGACTGTTCCGTCAAGGTCATCGTATGACGGACGCTGTGTCTTGCTTGTGTAGCTCAATGATAATTGCGTTTTTCCAATCTCTGTAGAAATAGACAAAGAAGGGAACACGTTATTGTAAGTCTTGCTTTGGTCTTCCTTGAGTTGGCCATTTTCTGTGTATTTGAAGTTGACATGCTCGTAACGAAGTCCTGCCTCTACGGCAACCTTTCCGAACTGCTGACCAATTGAGAGGAAACCAGCAATGTTCTTCTCGTCGCTCTTGGTGTTGCTATTTCCGATAGTAGCCATGTTGATGTTGAAATCATTCAATGTCTGTGAGGCGGTGTATTCATTACCCATTTCAAGTTGTCCTTTCCACAGAGGATAGCTCAATACCAGTTTCTCGGCAAACATTCGTGAGTGCCCGATATCATTGGATGTAACTATATTGTCCTCATTGTTTATGTTCGTCTCCGACAGGTTGGAAGTTTTGCGTTTCTTTCTCCACATGTAGTCCATGTTGAAGTCAACGCCAAGTTTACCCACTTCTCCATTGTAATAGATATTGGCATGATGCTTAGGTACGGCATGTGTCCTGTTGAGTCCTACGGTGGAAACCATATCCTTCAGAGTTCCATTAGCATACGAAGTGGATTTGTAATCGGGAGTTTCCTTTTGTAATCCTGCACCATTCACATAATAAGTGCCGATAGAATGATGCTCATTGAGCATCCAAGACAATCCAAACTTGCCGAAGAATTCATTGTTTCTCATACGCCCAATGCTTTCTATGTTTTGAAGCCAATTGGTAGAGACTTTCGTTTCCATATCCGTGACTCCATGGCTATAGAATTTTCCTCCATAATAATTCAGGTTGGTGAATACTTCCAAACCTCCTTTGCGGTATTTCAAGTTTGCTTGCTCCATACTCGAAAAATAGTGTCGGAAGCCATTTTGGGCACGAAGGGTTCCACCCAAGCCTTCACCTTGTGATGGCTTGGTACGAATATGAATGACAGATTTTACAGAAGCATCGTATTTGGCGCCAGGATTGGTTATAACCTCTACATTCTTGATTTCTTGCGAGTTGAGTTGCGCAAGTTCATTTTTGTCTTGTATAACACGCCCATTGATATAGATAAGTGGCGTACCCTTGCCGAATACCTCAAAGTTGCCGTCTCTTCCTGTAACCATTGGCACTTGTCGCAGCACATCATTTGCAGTGCCAGCATGAGAAAGTTGGGAGTTAGCGACGGTTGTTACCAGGGCATTGCCCTTGATGGCAGTAACAGGGCGTGATGATTTCACCACCACTTCGCCGAGCATCTTGCTGTCCTCTTCCATTGTGATGGTACCCACGTTCTCGCCAATGCAATCCATACAAATGTTTTTGTACCCAACAGACGAAACCTTAATTATTACACCATTACACGATGAGTTAATAGTAAAGCTGCCATCCTCTCCACTTACTGTCCCCATAACGAAAGCCGAGTCAGTTCGATTCAAAAGCACCACATTGGTAAATGCCAAAGGGACTCCCTTAGTATCGACAATCTTACCCATGATATTCTGCGCCATTATTGGAGTCATAACAAAAAGGTACAATGCTGTTGTTAAAATTACCTTCTTCATATCTGCTTACTATAAAAAAACACATTATATTTATAATAATAGTCTATAATATAATTTTTCTGCTGCAAAAGTATGATAAATAAACCAAAATACCTTTACTTTTTGGGGTAATAGATGACGTTTAACAATCATTTTTCCCCCTTATGTACGCAAATTCAAAAACAAATACAAAATTACTTGGCGTCAATGATACCTTTGAAAGTATGATTTCCACTTGTAAACAGAATTTCTAAGTCTCCAACAAAATTTGAAGGTAAAGATATTACATTACTTGTCACGAAACAAGAAAATACATCTCCTTTCTCATCAGTTACTGTTAAAGTATAGCCTAATAATTGGTCTGGTATCGTGAGAACATAATTTGTATAATCAACATACAAGGAACGTTTAGGAATTCTGCTACCAAGATTTTCCTTTTGTCCATTCTCAATTCCAGCACAATAACATAAATAGTATGCCTTAGACATGATTGGTAAAGTACAAAATAGAAGTACCCCCCCAAGTAAAAGTCGATTGATTTTATTCATTTTTATATTGTTTATAATTCGAGTGCAAAAATATAAAACTTTCTGCAGACAAGACTAAACAATCAAAAATGATAATTTACTGAAAATTTACAAATAATTAAAAGTTACTGATACACAGGTAGTTTTAAAATATTTTACTAAAATTTTACAATGATAATTTAAACCAAAGAAAGAATAAATTTATCGAAATCTTTAGCCGTTCCATCTTTTCCACACACTTTTTCCAACATCCTTTTTCTGGAAAGTGAAACTCCTGAATTTGATAATCCTACGATATTACCAATAATTGTAGGTGAAAACTTAAGGCGGATTAATAAACAAATACGATATTCTTTGATAGTCAATTGATTTTTTAATATTTGGGAAAAATAAGGTATAAGTTCGCCTACAGTTTCTTCTAATTCATCCCAATCCTCTTTCTCCATTCGTTCTTTAGGATGTAATGATATAAACTGAATTTTTCTAAATATGGTAGAATTCTGTAAAATAACATCAACATCTGTCATCAAAGACGTAGAGAATTTTTCACGAATATCTTTAATTGTATTTCACTACTGTCCAATAAAAAAGGGCAATTCGATCTTTGAAACAGTTGAATTATAG
>ENA-OPKX01000073-OPKX01000073.1-human-gut-metagenome-genome-assembly--contig:-NODE-73-length-34145-cov-4.143385_pt1 | contig 34145 bp, 36 predicted proteins | sample MGYA00241791_ERZ501709 | MGnify/ENA primary metagenome ERZ501709 (study PRJEB25962, sample SAMEA2042091) | human gut metagenome | biome: human gut; feature: human-associated habitat; material: faeces...
ATTCATAATGGATGAAGCTGGCCACTTCGTAACTTCGACTGCCCACATCGAATCTACCAATGGTAAGCCTACTGGCGGAGTATACGATTTGACTGCATACGGGTGGGACTTGAACGGAGGCAAAGCCCCAACGGAAACAGAAGTAGCCAGCCATTTTGATGGCCTTGAAAGCTTCGTGATGACACAGGATGGTTTTAAAAACAACGTTTATCCAAGTGCTCTTTCAGACGATATCATGCCTAACAACAAGGCTATCACAAACCATCCAAATGACAAGAGTGCTCATGGATGGTGCGTATTGGCAGACTCCCCTGTCACCTATGCCTTTAATGTAAAGGCAGGTAAGACCTACTATCTCTACAACTTCGGTTCGAAGATTGGCTTCTATGGCTTCTCATTCGATAAGGATGAAACAGAGCCAACTGTTGATCAGGTAAATTACGATGCTGAGACTGCAAATACAAACAATGAAGTTGTAAAAACTGCAGAGGGTCATGTGGCACAGGTAAAGATTGCACGTAAAATGGTAGCTAATCGTTGGACGACTTGCGTCCTTCCTTTCAGCCTCAACAAGCATCAGGTAGATGCTATCTTCGGTGCCACATACAGCATTGACAATAAGGAAGGTACTCAGATTCTCTACTTCGACCATGTTGAGGGCAGCAAGGCATACTTCGTACGTCATGCTTACAATACGATCGTTGCTGGTAAGCCATTCCTTATCAAGCCAACTAAGGATGTTGAGAGCATCAATACTGCAGATGTAACTGACTATCCATACGTTACCATCGAAAATACTGAACCGGCAAAATGGTGCGAGAGTAATGGATATGTTTGGACATCAAGTTACAACACCATGAATATCGTTAAGAACGATTACTTCATCGGTGCTTCTGATGGTAAGTTCAAGGCTTATTCTGCTGCTTCTGGAACTGTCAAAGGTTTCCGTGGCTTCCTGAAAGCTAATCTTCCTGCAGGAGCTAAACCTATGATGTTGAGTATCAGTACCAGTAGTATTACTGATGGTAATGATGGAGAAACAACAGGAATCGAAGACTTGATTATCACTGCTGATGGTGAAATGATGCCTGCTAATAGCAGAGTATATAATATCAATGGTCAGTTGGTAAGTGAGGATGCAAGTAATTTCCAATCATTGCCAAGTGGTATTTATATCATTAATGGTAAGAAATATATTAAGTAAGAACGATTATAATCATGAATAAAAAAGTATATTTACAGCCACAGATAAAATGTGCTCCGTTACCGATGGAAAGTTTGTTGGCAAGTTTGTCGCATAGTGAAGTTACTGACAATACTGGTGGTAATACTTCTATTGAAGACGGAAAACCTGACACAGATACTGCCAAGGAGCACTGGGGTAGTATTGACTCCTGGGATTCCTGGGAATAACCCCCTAATCCCTCTATAAATAATTAATCGCCCTGAAAAGGCTGAGCATTCATCGCTATTTAGAAATGAAATGCTTGAGCCTTTTCTGGGCGATTTCTTTTATTCTCCTTTGATTTCCCAATCCTCAATATTACCCTTCGAAGAATCTAAGTTGATACCTACTTTCATTTTTCTTACCATAGCCTGATCCTTTCTTCTTCTAAGTATTTATACCCTGCAAAGATGCGAAGTTTTTGGGGGAACACTTTTAAAAATGGTGGAAAAATTTGGAGGTTACGTAAAAACATCGTATATTTGCATATAAATAGTTTGAATAATGAGCAAATATAATTTTAATATAGACAATTATCATGCTATAGGGCATGCTGATATCGAAATAGAGGGTATCACAGTTATCGTAGGTAGCAATGGCTGTGGAAAAAGCACTATGTCCCGTTGGTTGTATTATATCGTCAATACGTTGTCAGTATTAGACAGTTTCTTTTTCTCTGATTTCAGAGATATGGTTATCAAATCATTAGAGAAATATTCTAATGCGCTGGATGATATCTCAAATTATCTGGATGATGATAAAAAAAGATTTTTTGACCATACCTTATCATTAATGACAATGGCAACATTGAGTAATGGTGGTGTGGAGAAGTTCGATATTTATTATAAAAGAGCGATCAGCTTACTTGATGACATGCTGGTAAACTTTCTGCAAAAAGAGCAGAATCCTCAGCAAGTGTGTAGAGTGCTTAATCTTTTTGGGGTTACTGATCAAAATCATGTTCATGAAGATATAGAAAGAATTTCCATTCAGTTGTTTTCTGAATATCTTCAGAAATATGAAAACAGCAAAAAAAATCGCCCCATCAGTTACTTGAAAGAGAAAATCGCTTCTGTATATCGGGAAAAGGATGGCTTTCCTGCCAGCATAAGCTTCAAGGAAGATGAAGTGGAATTACTTGTTGATAGACTTGGAAAGATATATAGTTTAAATAATGCTATATATATAGGAACGCCAGCTGCTATTTCTCTTCGTCAATCAGATAGGATTCTGATGACTTCCTTAGCTAATAAAGTGGTTCACGTAAATGAAAAAGGAAGTAATTATTCTGGTAGGCAGGAATTGCTCAATTCCATTAATAGAATGATAGATGGTTCTATCGTAGAAAAGGAAAATTTCGATACTGTAGATTTAGTTTATCGCAGCAGAAATGGTAAGGATATTAGACTCGAAGATCTTGCATCGGGATTCAAACCGCTGGTTTATATGCTTCGTCTGATAGAAAACGGGTGGCTGACAGAAAACACTTTGTTGGAGATTGATGAGCCTGAAACAAATCTTCATCCACAATGGGTGGTAGAGTTGGCGCATCTTCTTGTTCGCATCAACAAAACATTTGGAACCAAGATACTCATCACGAGTCACAATCCCGATATGGTATCGGCTATCAGGTATATCTCTGAAAAAGAGGACTTGTTGAATACTACTCGCTTTTATCTGGCAGAACAGCGTGAAAGTTCTGACATGTTTGACTACAAAGATTTGGGCAGTGATATAGAACCGGTATTTGGGTCATTCAACAAATCTTTTGATACGCTTCAGAAATACGTAGAGAACTATGGCGAAATTTAAAATTGGCAATTATCAGGGAATCAAGATTGATTGTTGGACAGCAAAAGATTTAGTCGGCTTGCATCATTTGATGAAGCAGGAGGGATGCCCAAATTCTGAAAATCTTTTCTCTGACACAGATAAGGCAATAGAACTTGATGAAGTTCAGAGACGAATTTCTCAAAAACATCATGCTGATAAGAAATCTTCTGCAGATATGCTGTTGCATGTGAATGATAAGAGATTACTTTTGGCCGATGCAAAATTCCGACTAAGCAATACCAGAAATTTGGATTCAAAGGAGATAGCAAAAAAGGTTAGTGAATCAAAGGCGATGGTTACTTCTGACTATTCTTTTGATAATAGTTTCTATATTTTGCTGACTAAGAAAGCTGCATCTCCTTCCAATTTAAATAGGCTTAGAAGAAATGTAGGAAATAATCCAAATTATCAATTTATGGATGCCGTTGAATTTCATAAACTGTTCGAGGATTAATGTTTGAACTCCGTTCCTGATGTCTTGAAAACTCAGAAACGGAGTTTTTTATAACTTTTTTCTGTCTTTCTTTCTAGTATTATGAATTTTTCTCCATCCATTTATTATAGGAAATATTCTCCTCTTTCCACTTATCCTTTGCTTCCGCCTGATTCTTCGGATATCCGATGATGAGGGTGTTGAGCGGAATCATCGTCTTGGGCAGATGCAGCAGTTGCTGCATTCCCTCGTATCGTTCTTTTAGGGGATAGAGGGCTGTCCATACACCGCCAAGCCCCAAGCCGTGAGCCATCAGCAGGATGTTCTCCGTGGCTGCCGAGCAGTCTTGAATCCAGAACTCCTGCTCGATGCCTTCCAGCGTCTTGTCCATGCATCCGCAAACCACAATGGCGAGCGGTGCCTGCTTCACCATGCCGGAATAAGGACTGAACTGTGGTATCTGGTCAAGAATCTCTCTGTTGTTGATAACCACAAAATGCCAAGGCTGCTTGTTGCAGGCCGATGGAGCTGCCATGCCGGCACGCAGCATCATCTCCACCTTCTCCTGTTCTACAGGCTTTTCTGTATAACTTCTCACCGATGTACGGCTCATAATATTTTCAAAAATCTGATTCTTTTCCATCATTGTTTTTCCATGTGAGTCTTATTCTTGTTTTTAGGCGAATTATTGCATTCTTTTAGGCGAATCATAGCATTCCATAAGCCAGTCGAGCACATATTCTTGCTTGATTCCATCATGAAACTGGACGGGGTCGTTGTCCAGGGTGAGCAGATATTTTGGAAAATTGTCGGAGATGGACTTCAGGGGTGCCAATTCTCTCTGCATCGTGGTCTCATCCCTTACGCTGAGCGATACCTGATAGTATGCCTTGTGTTCACCAATGATTACCACGAAGTCTATTTCTGCATCACCGGCTTTGCCTACATAGATTTCTCCGCCTCGTCGTGCTAGTTCCAGATACACGATGTTCTCCAGTACGTGCCCCAAGTCGCCACCTTTGGTGCCATTGATGACTTGGCGCAGACCTACGTCGGCAAGATAAAGTTTCTGTCCAGTCTTCAATAGCTGCTTACCCTTGGCATCATATCTCTGCACTGGGTAGAAGATATAGCTGTCGGTGAGGGCAGAGACGTAGTTTTCTATCGTATGAGATGTAGTCTTTCTTCCCAGCGAGGTCATGGTGTCGCTGATGCGCTTGATTACGGATATGTTGCCTATATTGTCAGCAAGGAATCTTACCACACTTTGCAACATCATCACATCGGTTATCTTTTTGCGGCTCACCACATCTTTCAGTACGATGGTGTTATAGAGACCTGACAGGTATTCACGCACCATCTCTCGGTCTTGGCTGATTTGGGGAATGTATGGGAAGGAACCCAGTTCGATGTATTGGCGATAGGCAAGCTCTCGGGAAGTATGGGCAGGCTGCGTCTGCATGAATTCTCGGAAGGAGAAAGGGAAGAGCTTGATTTCGATGTATCTTCCGGTGAGCAGGGTGGCTATTTCGCCAGAGAGCAGGTAGGCATTGCTGCCAGTAACGTAAATGTCTACGTTGTCTAGCAGGAACAGGCTGTCTATCACTTTCTGGAAATTTTCCACCATCTGCATCTCGTCAAAGAAGAGATAGTTCATCTTGTCTGGGCATAGGTTCTGCTTTACGTGCGCGTATAAAATTTTATAGTCGAGGAACGGTTCGTTGTCGAAATCCTCGAAGTTGAGGTTCTGTACTTGTTCTTCGGATACTCCGTCCGAGAGAAGTTTCTCCCTAAACATTCTCAGCAGCGATGACTTGCCACAGCGTCGTATGCCTGTTACTACCTTGATGGCCTTCTTGTCTCTCCATTTCTCCAGGAGATTCATGTATTCTTTACGCTCTATCATATTCTCTTTATGTTCTATTTATTCACTTTGCTATTCCTTTTGCATTCTATCTTGATTGCTAAAAATGAAATGCGCTGCAAATATACGAAACTTTTTCGGGAAATTTGCAGCGCATTGCAAATTTCTTGTGTTTCTTGGTGAAATTTGCAGTGCATTGCAAATTTCTTTCTGTAGAACTGATAACACTTTCTGTAAAACTGATAACCTTTCTATAATCTGTATATCCGAGAATTTGTATTTATTTAGTTTTATTGCCCGAAACATCCTATCGTTTTTATCGCCCGAAACATCCTATAGTATGCGTATATATAAGTCGATGTTGTGGTTATCATACTGATGAGATTCATGCAGGTGAAGGCTGCCTGCCGGGTGTTGCCTGCCAGATAAAACACTGCCGCCGGGAGGAGATTCGAGCATAGCAGCCATGCGATGAAAACCAGGACAAGGGCTATGCCCAGTTTGCGCATGTTGCCCCTGTGTTTGCTGCACAGATGACAGCCGGCTACCAGGGAGGCGATGACGGAAATCAGGCCCATCGTGCTTTCTGTCCAGATGAGTATGGAAGCCATTTGGGTAATCTGTCCGTTCTGCATCATTGTTACAAAGTTGAACTTGAAGCATTGCCCCAGGATGAATGAGAGTATATAGTAAAGCACCATCACCTCGGTGCAGCGCCGTAGCAATTTTACGCCTGCTGGTAGCGTGAAGCGGAATATTCCCCATAAAGCTATTGGGGTAAGCTGCAAGACCAGTTGCTTGATGGTAACCAGGATGGGACTTATTGGAATCAGGATGGGACTTGTTCTGAAGGATAAGCCCGCTTGTCCGCAAACAGAAAATGCCAGCGAAAACAATGCAAAAATGCAATATGCATACATGGCATATTGTGCAATGCGATTTATATCTATAGAATAACTTTTTCTTTCCATAATTCTACGTTTGATGATTTTATAAACAGCTTATCTTGCATAAAACCATTGCAAAGATACGAAGTTTTTGGGAAATTCTAGCAAAATAGGTGGAAAATGTTTGGCTATGATATATTCTTATTAAAAGAATGGCAGAATGAATAATAAAAACTCTAAAAAGTTATAACGTATCTTCTTGAATATCAGTATTTGTTGCTATCTTTGCACGGTATATACTAATTGAAATATAGGTTTAATCATACAATGAATAAAATGAGGAAGATATTTTTAGGATTGGCAGCTGCACTGATGTTGACTGCCTGCAACGAGAACAGACAGCCGGAAGCAACGACCAGCGTTGGCTCTGCAAGTGTGGTAACCGATTTGATGATGAGTCGCAGAAGCATCCGTGCTTACAAGGATTCCGCTATCAGCCGCGATACCCTGAACGAGATTCTGAAATGCGGCATCCATGCGCCAAACGGTCAGAACCTGCAGTCGTACGAAATCAGAGTGATAGATTCTCCAGCACTCATCGATTCAATAACCCAGGCCGTGGTAAAGGATAATCCTAAGATAGCAGAGCGCAAGGGCTTCAAGAACATCTTCGAGAGTGCTCCATGCGTGCTTTGTATCGCCTACGATACGACTTATGATATGGCGCAGATTGATTGCGGTTTGCTTGGCGAGAACATCATTCTTGCAGCATGGGCAAAGGGCATCGGTTCCTGCTGCCTGGGCAGTTCTGCCCGTTGGATACAGGATTCGCCGTCAGCCAAGCCTTACCTCGACCGCATGGCATTCTCCAAGAATTACAAACTGCTCTACTGCATCGCCTTAGGTTATCCTGATGAATCGCCAGAGGCAAAGCCAAGACGCCAGGACATGATTAAGTTCATGGATTAAGACAAATGAAGTTTGATGTCCTGTTTCAGGACATCAAACTTTTGGGAAAAATGAGATAAATATCTTCCCGATAGTTATTATTGAAAATGATAACCCAATATTTCTTCTTTTTTAATAGAGTTTCCAAAAAAACTTCGTATCTTTGCGGTGGCTTTATGCAAGATAAGCAGTTGTAATATCATCAAGCGTAGAATTATGGCAAGAAAAAGATATCCTATAGGAATACAAACCTTCGATAAGATTCGCACGGAAGACCGGCTCTATATCGACAAGACAGAATATGTTTACCGCATGACACATTCTGACAGCAACTATATATTTCTAGGACGACCACGCCGTTTCGGAAAGTCTTTGCTTGTATCTACTTTACAGAGTTATTTCGAAGGAAAGAAAGAATTCTTTAAGGGACTTGCTATTGAAAAGCTGGAGCAGGATTGGACAGAATATCCTGTGCTCCATTTCAGTATGGCTATGGGCAAGCACATGGAGAAGGAGCAACTGGAAAGATACCTGCTCTATATCATCGGCTTGAATGAAAAGAAGTTTGGTATAGAAAATGATGCTGTTGATCCGAATGTGAGATTGGCAAACCTGATTATGAATGTGTACAGGCGAACGGGAAAGAAGGTGGTCGTGCTCATCGATGAATATGATGCTCCTCTTCTTGATGTAGCACACGAGGATGACAATCTCAAGGATCTTCGCAATATCATGCGTAATTTCTATAGTCCATTGAAGGATTGCGACCCATATCTCCGCTTTGTCTTCCTCACCGGTATCACCAAGTTTTCGCAACTCAGCATCTTCAGCGAACTGAATAATATCACCAATATTTCGATGAACAGGGAATATTCGGGAATATGTGGAATCACCAAGGAGGAGCTGCTCACCCAGATGTCGGACGACATTGATGAATTGGCAAAATCGCTAGGCTCCACAAGAGAAGCTGCCATCGAAGAACTGAAAATGAACTACGATGGTTATCATTTCTCTGCCCAGTCGTCAGATATATTCAATCCGTTCAGTCTGCTCAACTGCTTTGCCAATCAGAATTTCGGTTCGTACTGGTTCGCTTCCGGCACTCCAACCTATCTGATTAACATGATGCGGAAGTTTCATGTCTTGCCGGCAACTCTTGGAAAGATGTATGCCAAATCATCAGCCTTTGATGCCCCGACAGAGAACATGACGGCTATTACCCCTTTGCTATACCAAAGTGGCTATCTTACCATCAAAGATTATGACAAGACCAGCAAGCTCTATACTCTTGATTTGCCGAACAAGGAAATCAAAGTTGGATTGTTCGAGAGTCTTCTTCCTAACTATCTGAAAGGAATGTTTGCCCAGAATGGAGATGTCACCATCGCTCAGATGTCTGTGCTTATCCGTCAGGATGATATGGACGGAGCATTACAGCTGCTCCAGACCTTCCTGGGAACTGTGCCATATTGCAACGTCACCAACCACGAAGGTCATTACCAGCAGATGCTGTTTATCATCTTCTCGCTTTTGACTGGCTATGTGGTAGATGTAGAAGTGCACACTCCAAATGGAAGGGTAGATATCGTGATGCTGACCACCAGCCGTCTCTATATCATAGAGCTGAAGCTGAACAGGGATGCCCAGACGGCTTTACAGCAAATCAACCTCAAGAACTATGCCCAGCGCTTTGCGCTTTGCGGGAAACCTATAGTAAAAGTAGGTATCAACTTTGATTCTACCCAGGGCAATATTGCGGATTGGATAATTGAAGAGGAATGATAGAGGGTGCTTTGCAAAAAAAAAAGCATGGCGCAAATCACTGCGCCATGCTCCAATAAAAGAAAACCTTATAGTCAAAATAGAAATTAGCGATTCTAATTCTTATTCCGGTACTCTTCCTCAACCACATCCCGAAGAAGCGGTCGTAGATGATATATCTTCCATTGTACTTGTAGATATTCTCTATTGATCAGCGTCTGAAGATAGATATGCATCTTTTTGAAGTATGTAGGCAAAATATGAAATATCTTCTTCAAGTTCTTTTTATACAACTTTAAGTTAAAAAAGTTGCTCATTTGGGAAACTTTGGCTATTTTTGCTCCAAAAAGAACAGATATGAAAAAGAAATTCGATAATACGGATAATATCCTGGGGGGCATAGTGAAAAAAGTTCGTTTGGAAAAAGGGCTATCGCAAGAGGCTCTTGGAAAATATGTGGGATTGGGCAAAAGCAGCATCAGTAAAATAGAGAGTGGCAAGACCAATATTTCTATAGATGATGCTTCCGTCCTTCTGGAAGCTATGGGCGAGAAACTGAGTGTGTATATAGACAGTCAGTATCCGTCAGCAGAGACCATGATGAAGGCAACAATCTTTGTCACAGTTGCAGCTTGCTGGTTTGCAGAAGACAAGAAAATTACCAAGCAGAAAGCTTTCAACTTCCTCCAAAAAAATCAAGGCATCAGATTTTTGGAGGAGAATTGGGAAATAGAGCAGACTCAGCCAAGGGAACAGATCATTGAGGATTTGACTCGTATCTGCAATAACCATATTGCAAAAGCTAAGAAAAAGGAAAGGAGGGTAATGGCGTCATGAGATTGCTGCATGGAAGTTACACAGAGATTTTAGCTCCAGATCTCTCCAAATGCAAAGGAAAAAACGATTTTGGCAAAGGGTTCTATCTCACTCCCAATTGGAAAAGAACTTGGCAAATGGGCAAACGCAGTACATTTCTTCATGGAGGAAAAATTACAGTCAATGCGTTTCTGTTTTATCCTAATATAGGTGAGAAAAAAGGACTTCAAATTAAAATCTTTGAAGGATTCACAACAGAATGGGCAAAGTTCATTCTCCAGAACAGGGAAGAAAGCGGATTCAAGCATGACTACGATATTGTTATTGGACCCGTAGCAGATGCCTTCATTGATCAAGAAATAAAAAACTATATACGCCAATGTGGGGAAGCTTATCTTGATGAAAGTAACTTGAGTATTCTGGTTTCCAGAATATCCCAATTTGGACTTAGCTATATACAATATTGCTTTTGTACACAAAAGGCTATTAATGAACTCATTAAAGATTGAGAATATGGAAAATAAGTATAATTATGAAAATGTATTAGGTGAAATTGCTTGTTATATAGCAAAAGAATGTAACCTTACTCCAAGCGAAGCTGTAGGTGTGGTAATGAATGATGATTGCACAGACGCTGTCATTGAAGAAATTCAAAAATCAGACAAGATAGACATAGAAACTTTGGCCTCTCGTTATTTGACAGAGGAACTTTGTTAGCAGACTGCCGTTTGTGTATTTTAGGTATGTTGAACCCTATTGAATGGGGTATACCGCATTCTCTTCCATAACCCAACAAAAAAAGCATGGCGCAAATCACTGCGCCATGCCTCAATAAAAGAAAACCTTATAGTCAAAATAGAAATTAGCGATTCTTCTTTAGTACTTTGCATTCTGAGGGTCGAAGTTGGTCCAACCGCTCATTCTGTTGTTGCTGCCATCGAAGCTAAGAACATAGGCTTTGGCACTATTCTTTCTCTGTTGAGGAGCATTGGATTCCTGCAGGAAGCTGAGAAACTCTTGCCGCCGCTGCCAATGTTGCCTAGCCAAGTGAAGAAAATGAATGAAAAGAAGGAAAGGGTAAGACATGAAAGATAATGTTGTGCAGGTGAATTTGTGGGATAAGAATGTGGGCTTGTTGTCTTGGGATGACAAGCGGGGCTGCTCTGTCTTTCAATTCGACCAGGATTTTATGCAGTATGGATGGAATATTGCACCATTGGTTGCGCCGTTGGATTCTGTTTATGTACAAAGAACTTTCCCTATGTCAGGAAACAGAGAAAAACTATATGCCGGTTTGCCTGAGTTCATAGCAGATTCTCTGCCTGATCATTGGGGAAATGTGGTCTTCCAGAAATGGATGGAAGCCAATCATCTGCAATCCAAAATGGTAAATGCAGTGGATAGACTGTCTTTTATCGGTAAGAGAGCAATGGGTGCCTTGGAATTTCAACCTGCTCATATCCAGGAGGATGCATCTGTAAATATCGAGTTGGCTTCACTTTATGAACTTGCTAATAAGATATTTCTGGACAGGCAGGATGTGAACATTGATATGAGTAACAGTCTTATTCTTGAAGATCTGTACAAGGTGGGAACTTCCGCTGGCGGTCAGCGTCCTAAGGCTATTATCGGTATGGATGAGGCTACAGGTATTATTCGTTCTGGCCAAGCCGATTTGCCGTCTAACTTTAAGCACTATATATTGAAGTTTGATACAAGCAGGAAAAATGAACTTCCTTTTACTAGGGTAGAGATGGCTTATTATCTGATGGCCAAGGATGCCGGTATCAACATGATGTCTTCTCGTTTGGTTGAGATTGAAGGAACCCAGAATTTCCTTACCCAGCGCTTTGATAGGGTGGAGGACAGAAAAATATATACCCAGACTTTGGCTGCCATGAGTTCCTTGGCTGATACTTACGAAGATTTGTTTGTGGTGGGCAGAAAACTGAATTTGTCGGCAGAAGAGCAGAGTCAGCAATATAGGAGAATGGTGTTTAATGTACTTGCAGAAAATGTAGATGACCATACCAAGAACTTCTCATTTGTGATGTATCCCAATGGAGAATGGCATATATCGCCAGCTTACGACATCGTGTTTTCCGCCGATCCTGATTCACATTTCTATCGTAACCATGAACTTACGGTTCTTGGTAAGCGAAAGAATATAACGAAGCAGGATTTGATGCTTTTTGCACAAAGACAGGATATCAGAAATGCTTCTAATATCATAGAAGAAGTGGAAGACGTGGTGATGAACTTCAAGTCTTATGCCGAAAAAGTGGAAATCGATGAGCGCTGGATACGCAAAATAGAACGGGTTTTGGAAGAAATCCGTAAGTAAGCGATTTCATCAGGCAATATTTTTAGCCCCCTTACTCCTTTATTTCTTTCATATTTGCAGGATTATAGGGAGTCAACTGCTGCATCTCCTGCTCTGTTGCTTCAGGCAAGGAAGGTATCTTGTTTCTGATGCAGAAATCGGTAATGGCGGCAGCTGATTCTTTGGGAGTAGAAGAATCCGGTTTGATGGATTGCTTCTTTTCTACATACTCCTTTTCCGTGATATATAGCTCGGTAATCACATGGATGAGTTGCTGCTGCTTGTCTTTCTTGTGAGAGAAAAGATAGCTGTTGTCAGATTTCTGGAAGAGCAGGTCCTTGAAGGAATAGTAATCTTCAGGACTTATCTGATAGGCTTCCACCACATGGTCGTAGATATCTGTCTGGGTATATCCGAAAAGCTGGTGCGTCAGATTCTTGTAGGTAGGAAGCTGGTTGATTTCTATCTGACAAATATTCCGGCTGCTGTCCGTTTGAATACTGCCTATTGTCTGCTGATTGAGCAGGACGAGTTGAGAGCCCAGTGAATCTTTCAGCTGATATTTCTTTCGATATTGCTCAATAAGTGTCTTCTCTTCCGGCCAAGGTCGGAAGGTTCCTTTGTCGCTGACCATGAATGCTCGCTTTTTGTCTTCGGAAACGAGTCGGCTGTTGTGAAGATTTCTTTTGGAATAGGCATTGAGATCTGTCTTTCCATTCTTCAGGTTGATGTAATACTCCACGATGCCGTCGTTGAAGTATTTCATTACAGAGTCGTTGGTCTGGTAACTGCGATAATATCCCTTAAGTCTGATGAAGTGAGGACGGTTTCCTGTTACGTTCACATCCTCCAGTTTCTGTATTTTGGTAATATGTCCAGGCATCTTCTCTTCCTTGTTCTGCGCCATGAGGCAAGTTGGGAGGAAAAGGAGAAGCACAAACAGATATTTCATATAATGATGATGATGTTTCATATTGATGATGCTTTAAAAAACTACTTAATGATGTGCAAAAGTAAGAATAATCAGTTAGATGCGCAAAGAAAATCTGTTATTTTTAGGTTAAAACTGTAAATAAGTAAACGATTTCATATAATTATGATACAGAAAAGGGCGGTTATTGCTTTTCTTTTTGTACCTTTGCATCCGTTTGGCAAAAATACTTACCAAATCATGAAGAAAAGAAAATTCATTTTGAATAACAGTTAATATCTAATAATAAATAAAAAATAATGGCTACACTTACAATTTCTATTATTGTCGTTTTTGTGCTGGGCTATGCACTCATAGCTACCGAAAGTTTGACAAAGGTAAACAAGGCAGCGATTGCCCTGTTGATGTTGGTAGGTTGTTGGACCCTCTACATGGTGGATCCGATGCAGTATCTCCAGTTGATGCACCCTGATTATACAGGCGGCGCTGCAGGTATGGTAGAGAAGGTGACCGGAATCATTCAGGAGCATCTGGGCGATACCGCTACTACACTTTTCTTCCTGATGGGTGCGATGACCATCGTGGAAATCGTTGACCAGAATGGTGGATTCAACTGGGTTCGAAAGGTGATGAAAACCAAGTCGAAGCGTGCGCTCCTCTGGCGTATTGCTATTCTCACATTCTTCCTCTCTGCCATCCTCGACAACCTGACTACCAGTATCGTGATGATCATGATTCTCCGCAAGCTCGTCACCGATCACAAGGACCGCATGGTTTATGCATCCCTTGTCATCATTGCAGCTAACTCGGGTGGTGCTTTCTCTCCAATCGGCGACGTTACCACCATCATGCTCTGGAACAAGGGATTGATTACTGCAGCCGGCGTTATCGCTGAAATCTTCATCCCATCTGTAGTTTCTATGGTGATTCCAGCCCTCATCCTTCAGACCATGTTGAAGGGCGAACTCGTGATGCCTGAGACTTCTGTCCAGCAGAATGCATCGGTCAGCGATTTCACTGAGGGTCAGCGCAAGGCTGTGTTCTGGTTGGGAGTTGGCGGTTTGATTTTCGTTCCTATCTTCAAGAGTATCACCCACTTGCCTCCATTCGTAGGAATCCTCCTGGTATTGGGCGTTCTCTGGACTGCTACCGAAATTTTCTATCGCGGTTTGCATCGCGGACAGGATGCAGAAGGAACTCAGAAGCGTGTTACCAAGTTGCTTTCTCGTGTAGATATGAGTACCATCCTCTTCTTCCTCGGTATCCTGATGGCGGTATCTTGCTTGGCTGAGATTGGCGTGTTGACTGCTTTGGGTCAGGGCTTGAACGTCGTATTCGATGGCAACCACTACCTCGTAACTGGTATCATTGGTGTACTTTCAAGTATCGTGGATAATGTGCCTCTGGTAGCCGGATGTATGGGAATGTATCCTGTAGCAGCCGCTGGCGATATGGCTGTGGATGGTGTCTTCTGGCAGTTGCTGGCTTACTGCGCTGGTGTCGGTGGTTCTATGCTGATTATCGGTAGTGCCGCTGGTGTAGTAGTAATGGGCTTGGAGAAGATTACCTTCGGCTGGTATATGAAGCACATCTCCTGGATTGCTTTCGTAGGTTACATCGCAGGTATCGTTTGCTACTGGTTCATCCGTACCTTCCTTTATGCTATCTAATGGATAAGCGTTTCCGTTGAAAGGGACAATAGTTTTCGCTTACGTGAAAAGTTTATGTAGAAAAGTCTCATAGTCTCATTTTCTGTTGAAAATATCGGCTTAAAGACTTGACAGATGATAAGATAAAAAGAATGAGACTTCTCTGTTTTGATGCAGGGAAGTCTCATTTATTTATGATGGAATATCTGGTTAAAGGTTATTCTTGTTGATGATTGATTTTGGCAATCATTATTGTGTTGCCCAAATTCGGGTTCTTAGTTTGGGCACTTGTTGCCCGCCTCGTGAGCAACGGTTGCTCATCTTGTGTTCACCGATTCCCCATCACGTGATCCCCGAGGGACCGCTTGGTGAGCATGGTAGGAACTTCTGGAGGGGTGCAGAATTTCTACGCAATGTGTCGATAAAAACATATAAAAAGTACGAAATCTTTTGTGAGTTTCATGCTTTTTGTTTAACTTTGCACCAAATAGACTGCATTCGGCAATTTTAAAGCTGACTTTCATATTGCTCGTTTGCATAATTACTAGCTAAAAGAAAGGATTCGATAATGAATGTAATGCAATTGAATACTGATATTTATAATAGCTTGGGCGTACTTTCTAATGACGAGAGCTATTTGGAAAAAGCTGCACGTTATCTTAAAAAATTGGCGCAAGCTAAAAGAGATGTGGAGAATGCAAAGGCTAAGGAAGAAGCCCTTGCTAGTATCAATCAGGCCTTTACGGAATTGAAGCTTCATCGCGAAGGAAAAATGGATTTTATTCCTGCGGAGGATTTGCTTAATGAGTTATAGGATAGAGGTTGCACCTGAGTTTGCCCGTAGATTGAAGAAATTAAGTAAGCGCTATAAGTCTATTAAGCAAGATTACGAAAATTTTTTGCATTCTCTTCAATCTAATCCTCTTCAAGGGGTAGATTTGGGTAAAGGGTTAAGAAAAATAAGAATGAGTATCGCTTCTAAAGGTAAAGGAAAAAGTGGTGGTGCTAGAGTTATTTCCTTTGTGGCAATCATGAATGAAGAGGATGGTTTTATAGAACTATTGACCATTTATGATAAATCAGAAATGGAATCTATCTCTGATAAAGAATTGTTGAATTTAATGAAACGGAATGGTTTGTTTTAGAGCATAATAACGCAGAATCCTGCTGGTAATACAGCCTGCAGGATCCACTTTCAAAAACCGAACCTAAAAATTCTGCCTTGTATTTTCTAACTAAGCAATTCCTTTTGAAACCTGAATAAGTCTAATTACCTTTAAAAACTAAATCCTATTATATGAATAACGCTGCAAAATGAATTGTTCTTTATCTTTTACTCAGCAGTTGTCTGTTGCTTCTGTAGCCCAGGTCATCTTGCGTTGGCACATGCAGCGAGGCCTCATTACAATACCTCGTTGCGACAATGATGACTACACTGACGAGAATGTCAGAATCTTTGATTTTGAGTTGTCGCCAAAAGACATGGAAACGATTAGTGGGTTGAACAAGAATCAACGTACATACGAGAAGAACGACCCTGATGATTTCCCTTGGTAAGTAGGTTGAGATACAAGAATTTATTGTAAGGAGGAAAGAAAAAGCAGCAAACCATCTGTGTGGTTGCTGCTTTTTCTCTTTGTCTATCCCTTTGCGTTTTCACGTTAGATTGCCGTGCAACTCGTGATACCGAGCGTGGTGGCGAGAGCCGTGAGGATGCTGATGGCAATCTGTAGGATGGTTTTCCAAGTTTCTTTCTTCATAGTGGTAAAAGTTTTAAAGGGTTAATATTTTAGGGTTAAGAGAGTTCAGGCGCTACTTAAGTTCATAGTCTCCATCAGAACCGCCTCCATCAGAGCCTTCTGTGCCAGTCTGGGAACCGCCTGAAGGGTTATCGCCCTTAGAGTCGCCACCTGTAGTGCTGCCTGTGCCCTGAGAATCACTGCCTGTGCCCTGAGATGGAGAATCAGGGTCGCCGTCGGTCTCCTCGGTAGTGCCGTAGGTGCCATACTCCTGCAACTTGCATTTCTTGCTGAGCTCAGAGTTGCTCCAGGAGCGGGTGTTTCTGAGGATGAGATGTACGCCCAGGATGCTCTGTGCCGTCACATCATTGCGGGTATTTTCCGCCTTTGAGGTCATGCCCATGGAGAAGAGACCGAGCTCTCCAAGTCGGACGCTCTTGCCGTCGAGTACCAGTTCCTGAAGGTGGTCGAGGGAATCCATCAGCACACCGTGGATACAGCCGCGGGAATAAGGAGAGCCGTGGTCGGAGATGTGACTTACAAAGTCCTCGAACGACATCTCACGGTCGGTCACTGCGGTGGCGTACCACTTCTTCTTGCCAGCGTTCTCGCCAGTCTGAGGGGTGCGCTGAATCTTTCTGTACTTCAAAGTTCCTTTAGTGTTAGTTGCCATAATTTTAAGTGTTTAATGTTTAATGTTTACTTAGTGGGGCGTTCCTTTATCGGGGAGGCCTCCCCTTGTGGTTAATTTAGCCTTAGCGGCATGGTGTCCATAAGAGCGATGCATCTTTCTCTGAATCACGATGCAAAGGTACAACAATTTTCCGACACCACCAAATTTCGACATGTGATAAGGGACGATTTTCAGCACTTCCGCCGAAATGCGTCGCTGAGGGTAGGGGAGGCACGACTTTCGGGCAGAGAAACATAGTTTTGTCGAGGAAGAAACATAGAGTTCTCATCAAGCAAGAATCAAGCAGGAGCATCTTTACCAAGTAAGGGCATCTTCATGAAGCAAGAAAGCTCCTTTTACCTTTTTACCTTTTTACCTTTGAAACTTTGAAACTTTGGTGACGGTGACAGTGACAGTCCGATTTTCCGCACCCCTCCCTTCTGCGAACCCTTCGCCTTGGAGGGCGAAGAGAAAAGTAAAGATTTGTTAATGTTATATTTTTATATTTATATATATAAATATAAACTTTCTCTTTCACCCTTTTTTCACTCGGAGGGGAGTTGCGGAATTTTGGACTGTCACTGTCACCTGTCACCAAGTTCTTTTATTTTTTTTCGAAGTCTTCCGCTCTAAAATTTGGAGGTTACAGAAAAACATCGTACCCTTGCAGCACTAGAACCCGCCAAGCCTCTCATTGAAGCTCAAATGTGCGGGTCGTTTTTTATATGTGAAAAAGATTACGACATGGCAACAACTATTCCTTTTACAAAAACTTACACTTCCCCTGCCCACTTGGTACAACTCCTGAAAGCAAGAGGTCTATCCATCCATAATAACCAAAAGGCTGAACACTATTTGCAGTACATTGGCTATTATCGCCTTTCTGCGTACATGTATCCGCTTCTGAATACGAAATGTCGCAGCACCAGTTCAAGCCCAAGGCATCCTTCGGGAAAGTGATGATGCTCTACCGATTTGACAAGAAGCTGCGCTTGCTCATATTCAACGAAATCGAAAAGATAGAGGTTGCCGTGCGAAGTGCCATCGTCAACATCGGGAGCAAGATGACAGGCAATCCTTTCTGGATGACGGACTGTGCCAACTTCACCAACCAAGCAAGGTTCTCCAAAACCTTGAAGCTGATAGAGGATGAGTATTCCCATTCGAGGGAGGATTTCATCCTTCATTTCAAGGAGACTTATTCCAACCCTTATCCCCCTTCGTGGATTCTCTCGGAGATATTGCCTTTCGGTGTAATGACCAACATCTACGCCAACATCAAGGACAAGAAGATAAAGAAGCGGATAGCCCAGTCCTTCGGCTTGCAGGTCATACCGTTTGAGTCGTGGCTCACCATCGTGGCCTTGACCAGAAACTCATGTTGCCATCATGCTCGTGTATGGAACAAGCAGAACACCATCCGCCCCACGATGCCCAACGTGGTGCCATTGCCTTGGATAACCCTGCGCTCTGACCCTCTCCGCATCTATTTCAACCTGTGCATCATCAAGTACTTCCTGAATACGATTTCCCCAGGCAATGACATGAAGGAGAAAGTCCAGACGTTGCTCTCTTTGTTCTCGGAAGTGGATGTTTCGGCGATGGGATTCCCAGCCGGCTGGGAGGAAGAGCCGCTGTGGAAGTAAATTTTCTCCAATAATATTTGGCGATTCAAAGATAATATTGTATCTTTGCACCGACAGTTCCCACCACGCTTCCCACAGGTACAGCGGATTAGGGTGGGACTTTTGCTGAGTGCGACACGGTACCTACCTCGCACTCAACCCCAAAGGTATTCGATGGAGGCTGGGCTTCGAGGCTCAGCCTTCGTTTCTCTAAAAACAACAAGGAAAGAACATTCATGACGGAAAAGAAAGACTTCATAAGCTCACGCAAGAAGGTGACATTGGTGGATTTGTTTGCTGGCGCAGGAGGCATCAGCGAGGGCTTCTTACAGGCCTACACCGACGACAAGTACTTCGACTTCTTGCTGGCCTCGGACATCAACCCAAATTGCGAACTCACCCACCGCATACGCTACAACATGCAGTTGGGGCTCGACATGGAATTCATCTGCCAGGACATCATGGAGGATGATTTCGTGGACAACCTCTTGGCTAAAATCGGAAACAAGCAGGTGGATGTGGTGACTGGCGGTCCGAGCTGTCAGTCGTTCAGTCTTTCGGGCAGGAGAAAGAAGTTTGACAAGCGTGACGACCTCTTCTATCACTACTTGAAAGTGATAAAGGCTCTCCGCCCTAAATACTTCGTCATGGAGAACGTGAAAGGCTTGCTGACCAAGGAGCAGGGCAAAATCAAGGAACAGATATTGAAGCAAATCCGCTCCATCGTGGATGATGACAAGGTGTGCTTGCTGATAGACTTCGTGAAGAAGGTATATCAGCACCAGAGCCTCTTTGTCTATAACACCCTATTGGCTAAGGTGAACATGGAGACCACCGACCGCAAACTGAGGGGCAACCTTTCCAACGAGTTCTTCGCCATCCTCGAAAACCAGTTGAAGTTGATAACTCGCACGGTGGAATACAAGGTGAGCAAGTCGAACACCGACATCAACACCGTGCGCCACGGTCTTCGTATGCTCAAAGAGCATTCACTGAGAGAGTCCATCCGCAAGAAGACCATCGCCCTGAAGGCCAAGGCGGACATCGACAACGACATCTACGGTGATGCGCTCAATGCCTTCATCGCTGAGATTTCCGACACCTCAATCTTGGAGAAGATTTCTACCGCTCTCGATAATATGAAGGGGCTGACCAGCCAGACGGAGAACATCGAACTCTTGAAGGATGCGCTCTCGCTCTACGTGCTGAGCATGGACGAAGTATTGGATAAGATAGCCATGGACGTGAAGGGTACCAAGGACGAGAAGGAGTTTGAACATGTTTTGTCGGAGATACGACTTTACAACATTGACGGTCCGCAAGTCTTGATGTCAGCCAACTATGGCGTGCCTCAGAATCGTGAGCGTGTCGTGTTCTTCGGTTGTCGTAAAGACCAGCCTATCATCAACGACGTGCCAGCCACCGTGAAGCCAGAAGACTATGTGACGGTTTATGAGGCTCTGTGGGACTTGGACATGATAGGCAATGGCGAGACTGTTACCGACTACAAGGAGGTTGAGCCATTGGCGCAATACAAGGACTTGTTGCGCAAACGCACGTCCGACGGCATCCCTACAGAGAAAGGAAAACTCTATAACGAGTGGCAAAAGGAAGGCCACCTGTGCCATCGTTTCACTTTTGACAAGAAACCTCTTTACGTGAAGTCGGAGGAAAACTTACACCATCCTAAGATGCAAGTGCATGTGGCACTGAACAACCATCAGACGAGCGCACAGAACGAGAAAGTACGCAAGCGTTTGCAAATCATAGCCGAGCACGGCGAGTATAACGAGGACACCAAGAAGGCACTGAAAGCCGCTGGCGTGGATTCCGACAAGCGTAACTATACCGTATTGAACCCTAAGGGGCAAAGCCCTACGGTGGTCACCATGCCTGATGATTTCATCCATTACTCTGCCTACAGAGCCATGACCGTGAGAGAGATGGCACGCTTGCAGTCATTCGATGATTCGTTTGTCTTCCAAGGCAAGCGTCAGACTGGTGGCGAGAAGCGCAAGGAGGAGATTCCTCAGTTCACCCTCGTGGGCAACGCCGTGCCTCCACTGATGGCACGTGCGATAGCCAACGTGATATTACAGAACATAAAATAAACAGGAGGATTGTGCCATGATACACATGAGAGCTTTCAATAAGTTTGAGTTGGATAATCTGGCTTACTTGACAAGTCAGAGTATCGAATACACATTGGTTCAAATCACGGCAACAGGATACAAGAAGAGTATTCTGGATGCCACAGAACCTATGCGACAATATTTTAAGGACAGGGGGATGCATGATTACTCCACCCAGTTGCAAGGAACAGAAAATAAAATTTTCATCAGAACTACTATTTTGGATGAACTGAATGCAGTTTCCACGACATCTTCACTTTATCGACCTACGACAAAGAAGGGAGACCCAAGAATCTGGACTTACAAGATTAAAGACTTTTGTAATCCCGATGACATCTTGATGATGATTTATCGTGCCGATATGTTGTATGTAGTGAATATTAGTAAGATAGACATTCATTCCGTATGTGCCTCGCCGATAGTATCGCCGTTGAAAGACTTAATAGGCTTTTCTAAAGACGAAGAACTTAGTACTGCAACAGAACTTATCGGTCTGCTCAAAGATATGTCTTTGGAATGGCATCCAGCCGAAGTTCTTGCCGACACTGGTATAGGTAGAGCCGTAGAAAGTTTGTTGGGTATAGGCATGAATAGTTCTAAATTGCCCGATTATAAGGGTATCGAATTGAAGAGTGCAAGGGACAAACGTCCAGACATTCGCTCGACTCTCTTCTGCCAAGTTCCAGATTGGAGCAAGAGCAACTTTAAGTCTGCGAAAGAGATAGTAGAGAAGTATGGATACATCCGAGACAACAGCGGTAAGAAAATGTATCAAAACACGGTGAAGACCACCTGCGTCAATTCCCAGAATCTGACATTGACACTCTATCAGATAGAGGAAATCCTCGCCATTGAGGAGAAACGTCAAAAAACAACCCAGAAAGGGAACATTTCCATATCCAAAGTGAGAGACGTGGCATTGTGGGAACTTCCTGTTCTCCACAAAAGATTATTGGAGAAGCACCATGAGACTTTTTGGATTGACGTGGAAACCAAGAAAGAGAACGACATGGAATATTTCCGTCCCATCTCGATTGATCATACCAAGAATCCTATAGTCTCCCAATTCGACAATCTCTTGGACACAGGCTATATATCCGTGGACTTGTTGCTGGGAAGGCTTGGCAAGGGAGGTGATACCGTGTCTTTCAAGATGGCAAAGAAAGCAAGACCCTTGTTGTTCCCTCAGAATGAATTGATTATGTTGAAGTGATAAAATATTAAGAATCATAATGAGCGATTACTATAGATTAGTCAAACCTGCATTGAATAAACTGTCCGAGCTAACCGTTTGGGACAGTTTGTTCGTTATTCGTCAATATGCTTGTTATTATATTGATAACCAGATGATACAAGCACCTCGTTTTGAGACAATAGAGAAATATGGTTCTTCTCCAATACCATTATATTTTGTAGATTTTCTGATAGATGCAACAGTTAAATACTCAAATTTGAATTCCATAAAAGATTGTAGTAACTTTAGTGCAGATTACAAGTCTTTACGCCAATTAAAAATGCGACGCAAGATTATGCAAATCCTTTTAAACGCTTATGATTATGCAAATAAAAAGTCTATCGAAACTGAGCTTAGTCCTTGGTTAAAAGCCTACATCTTCAGTCAACAGAAGATGCAACATTATGATATATTTACAAACCGAGCCATCAAATATCACGAACTCTATGGCAGCAAGAGTATATCGAAAAGAGTTCAAGACATATTGAAGATGGATATTAGCGAATATTTTAAACTCGTCTTGCTGTTTTTCAAGTATTTTTCAGATAGCTTCCTTTCTCCAAAAGAAAAATTCATTTCATATCTTGCTGGAAAAAGCGATCAAGAAAGACAAAATGTTATGCGAGTATTAGGCTTGTTGTGCATAGACATAAAGGAATTAAAGAGTGAAATCAAAATTGACTTCTCGGAGAAAATGTTCTTACAGCAAAATGACACCCAGCACATCAATAAGCCTATATTTGAATACGAAGATGTGCTTTGTTGTCCTGTCCCAGTATATATACTAAACAAAGCCATTGAAGGGCTTCAATATCATCTGAATTTATCGAATGATAGCAAAATCAAGCATGAATTTGCCTCAAACTTAGAAACTTATGTCGGTCACCAATTAGAATATCATAGCAAGACTCCCAAATACAAGTATATAAAGGAGTTTTCTTATAATAAAAATCAGAACAAGACTTCCGACTGGTTGCTTTATGACGAAAAATGTATCGTATTTCTTGATTGCAAGCTAAAGAAACTTCCAATCATCAGCATCAAGGAGTTGTCTATAGACAGAAAAGGAGTGGAAGGTTTTCTTACTAAAGAGCATCTACTGAATCGCGAAAAAAGAGAAGAAGATTTGAAGAAAATCGACAATCCTTTAGAAAAAGACATCATCCAATTAGGAGTGGACTTAGGAAAGATTTTATGCTGCTATTGTGACTGGAAGGCTGGTAAATTATCAAAAGAAATACCTTATGACAAGAGTCTTGTTGTCAATGCCATAATACTCACTTTGGAAGACACCTATTGTGGTGCTTTCGAAATGAAAGAACTCATAGACCTGGTAGCCATAGAATATGTAAAAGCCAAGAAGAATGAAGTGATTGACCTGTCTGAAATCAAAACAAAAGTCATTTCTTCCATCAACTTTGATGACAGCATTCCATACATAGAAAGAGATGGGCTTTATAAGCATATCGTAGAAGACAACTTAGCGATAGACGATAATGATTATTTGAGAAATAGGTATTTACAGGAAGAATTTGAAAAGTTCTTGGGTTCATGGCAAGAGGGAGCTTGAAAGGCTTCCTCTTATGTCAATAATAATTTCTATATTTTCTCCCCTTTCTTTCGTGTTTCTCAATATTATTCATTATCTTTGCACTTGACAAGAAAGGAATATCCTGCGCCAGCCAATCTCCTCTCTCGACAAAAGAATGTATGTCGTTAAAGGTTTATGAGGTTAGAGTAGAGTATTTTGATTTTTACTAACCCCTATAAACAAAAGCAACATAATGACAGATACAAAAGAAATCATACAAGACTGCATCATCTCGCCCCTACAACGGTGCATCGACGGTGAAATCTTAGCTGAAAACTACAAATGGTATGTACCAGAAAATCTCTCACGTGATTACAGGACTAACCCCTACGATGAAGATGGGTTCCATGAAGCCATGAAACCTTTCTACTGGCGCTTGCTTACTGGCACCCTTCAAGTGGGAGGCATGAACGAGCATTCCTGTGTCTTCGTGGAGCATTGCATGGAAGACTTCCAAGGTCTTGCAGAATGGGTAGGCGAACACAACTTCATGGAAATCATAGACGGACTTGCTGCCCACAACTATGGCAAGTATCGTTTCTTTCGCATTCTGGAGATACTTTACGACAGTGGGTTCCGTTCCTACATGAGCAAGTGCCCAAGAAAAGATATAGAAGAGGAAATCGAGAAGTTGGAGGTAAACGGCAATCGTACACGAGGCGAGCTCCTATGTATCACATTGGCATACATGATGATAGAACAGGCCGACGTGAGCGATGGCAGAAAGGACGAACTGGAGGCTCAACTCCGTCAGCACTGGTCTTACCTCGTAAGCATATACTCGGTAATGGTGAGGCGCATCGTGGGTTCCAATTTCAAGGCTTTTGTTCAATTGGCAAACAATGTGAATATCTCCCCCGACTGCCATCCCTACATCCATATCTTTTACGAAGCCATCCTGCTTAGGGAGCCCGACCTGTTCCCTACCGACAAACTGAAGGACAAGCTCGTAAAACACATGGCCAGAATGGAGGACATCATGAAGGATACCCCACAGGAAGACACCTTGGACGAACTGTGCCACATCCTCTTCGGCAAGGAACTGGAGGAAATGATGCAGCGAAAGCACTTCCAGAGCTATGATGAGCTAAACTGCAAGGTAAAGCAGTTGGAGAACACGGTGGACACTCTCAACAAGGCCTTCGACTCCATCGTGGAACAACTGGAGAATGCCGTCAAGGACAACGTGCCCATCAGCGTGATAGAGAACCAACTGCTACGACTTGGGGCTTCCACGGCTTGGGACGTGTTCTGTCAACTCAACGCCCTGCTTATATCCAATAAGGCTTGGGCTAACCACGCCGCAGCCATCAGCGAGAAAATCATGAACATGAGGAATCGTGAATCCGCATTCATCAACAAGGGCAACTACTACGAGTCTGGGGCGCAGCATAACGACCATAGTCACCAACTCTGCATCACCCCACAGACCGCAACCGACGGACTCGATATGAAACAACTCAAAATAGCACAGCAATGAACGCATATTACGAAGAAGGTGCCACGCACAACGACCACCACAAGGAGATGAACATACAAGTGGTAGGCTCGCTCTCCACTGATGCCATCGAAAAGCTCATCGCAGGTTTCATGGGCGACGAGACTTGTCATGGCACAGCACAAGAGGTGCAGACTACAGACTTTTGCCCCTCGGATGTTCCTGAAGAGCAAACCCTGAGCAAGAATGGAGAGGCATCCGCAAATGACGATTCCATGCCTCGGGAGTTTTCGACGGCGAGAGCCAAGGACGTATTCCAAGGTTTGCAGCGGATAGGCTTGCTCGATGCGGACTTCCAACCCATCGGGCTGTCGTGGGCTGAACGTGGCTACCTTGCCCAGCAGATTGCCTACAAGTTGAACATAGAGCACCAATGGAAGGCTTTCGCCAAGCTTTGGCATTGTGACGCCGATACATTGCGCAGTGCCTACAATCGTGCCAAGGATATGTCTAAGATGGCGGCTTTCGATGAGAAAATCAAGGAAATCATCAGATAAAAACAAGTTTTTTCTAATACTACATAGTACGACTGTACTAAGTACGTACTAAGTGGGGATGAAAAAAAACTCATACCTTTGCCCTCGGAAATCAGAACGACACCGATTCTGACTTCCGAGGGCTTTTGCGTTTTTACCATGCCACGTTCGTAAGTGGCGTTTCGTATCAGCCCTGCGGTCTTTGACAAGGTTGATACAAAAAATCACATTATAATTTGTTCCAGAATGGACTTTGTCCATCCTGAGTTTTTTAAGATTTCCTTGCTTCTTCGCCATGAAGCATGGAAATTACTCTAATGGCGACTTTCTATCAAAATAATATAAATCTTTAAATTTTTTAATCGATATGACAAATTCAATTAATCAGACTGCTACCGTCATGGTGTTCAACAACTCTGAGTTCGGAAATATCCGCATCTCTCTCGACGGCAAAGGCGAGCCGCTTTTCTGCGGCAAGGATGTGTGCGAGGTTTTGGGGTATCGCAGAACCGCAGATGCTGTAAACCAACATGTTGATATATCTGACTCGGTAAAACACCGAATCAGATGCGAGGGGCTTAGATGTGGCAAGCCTGTGGTGCAGTATCGCAGTGTACTCTTCGTTACGGAGAGCGGTTTCTATGCCTTGGTACTCGGCTCGAAACTCGACACCGCCCAGAAGTTCAAGCATTGGGTTACTGCTGTGGTGCTGCCGCAGATTCGCAAGACTGGCGGCTTCGTTCCTCTCCATGAGGGCGACACTGACGAGGACATCCGCCGCCGTGCCGAGGAAGTGCTTCGCAAGACGCTCCAAGAGAAGGATTCCTTCATCGCTCAGCAGAAGAAGCTCATTGCCGAGCAAGAGACGGAAATCGACCGCCTACTGCCGAAGGCTCTCTACGCCGACAATGTGCTGGACAGTATATCCTGCTACACCACCACGCAGATAGCCAAGGAGCTGGGCATGACGGCGCAGGAGCTGAACCGACTGCTCTGCGCAGAGCGTGTGCAGTACTACCAGAGTGGACAGTACATGCTGTATGCGGAGTATGCTCACCGTGGGCTGGCGAAGAGCCGCACGCACTTCGACTTGTTTGTCGGAAGGGATACCGTCTGTACGAGGATGTATCTCGTGTGGACGGAGAAGGGGCGCAAGTTCATTCACCAAAAGGTAAAAGGGTAAAAAAATAAAAAGGTAAAAAACATTCTGCCTTATTTTTATCCATAAGCAGTAAACACTTAACATTACTCATTTAACATTAACGAAAGATGGAAACAAAAATCATGAGAGTAGTGAAGCAGGGAGAGACCTTCCTTGTTGATTCACAGAAGAGCGAGGGCGGAAAGCTCGCTAAGTGCAACATCGTGTTGCAGGAGTTCGGAGGCAAGTATGAGAACCAGTTTGCGGCAGCGATGCTCGGCAACAACGCACAGATTAAGCTCTATGCCGATGAGTTGGTTATCGTGAAGCTCCGCTTTCAGACCCACGAGTATCAAGGACAGGTGTTCCAAGACATCTTGGTGCAGGACATTAGAAAGGTAAAAGGGTAAAAAAATAAAAGAACTTTTTAATCGAAAATACATTGAAAATGTTTGGAATATCACAGAGCGTAAGAAGCCGAGGGGTGCAGGTCTGCACCCCCGAGCTTTTCCACCAAGCTACCCAGAGTAGCCGGGTGAAGGACGTTTGCGCGCAGATTGAGGACGCACTCGAACGCAAGCGCCGTGGCGAAATCTGCCAGGAGGACTATGATGCGATGAAGACTCAGCTGAAGAGCCAGCTCCCTATCCTCACGCCCCACGCCACATTCAAGAATGGTCGCCGCCTCAACGCTGACGCCATACCGAGCGGACTGAGCATCTATGACAAAGACCATATCCCAAATCCCAAGGGATATTGGGAAGTGAAGAGTGAAGAACTAAGAGTGAAGAATCCAAGTGCTTTGGAGAGAATCCTCTTGGTGCATGTAACGCCATCCTTGGAGGGCTTGCGCCTCGTCTTCACGATTCCCGATGGCATGGACTTGGCTCAGGCGCAGAAGTGGATGTCGGAGCAACTGGAGGATGCGGACTATGACGTTTGCGTAAAGGACTTGGCGAGACCTTCCTTTATCGTGCCAGAGGAGTATATCCTCTACATCAACGAAGGCGAGCTATTCAAAGAACACAATTCATCAATCAACAATCAAAACAACAATCAAATCAACACCCAAATCAACAATGACACTAACGACAAAGACAATCGACTTTCGGGCAACAATGGCAATCCTGCTGTTTCTCTTGGCTCTCCTGCTGAGCATGCCCAACCTGCTGATACTAATCATTCTGATGATAATCATATCGGCGATAATGGAGGGAATCAAGGCAATGGCGGAATGGAGACCGAGAAAAACTTTCCGATGGAATACGACGGAATCCCATATTCGTCGATAACCTCGAAGCTGGTTGAGCTATTGGGAGGCGAGCCTCAGCATGGCTCACGCAACAGCTTCATCTTCACGCTGTCGTGTTACTTGCGCTACCTCTGCGATGACAATCGAGACTGGATAAAGGCTATCCTCCCGACCTTCGGCGAGGAGCAGCAGAGAGCCTACGCTACGGTAGATAGTGCCTGCAACCGCAAGCAAAGCCACCGAATGCCGAGCATCGTTCGCAAGGCAATCTCCCTCTGCCAGGACGAGCAAGCACGAGGCAGAGCCGCCAACTACGACACGGACGATTTCGGCGACATCGGCAACCCCGAAAGCTATTTCTATCGCATCCACGAAATGCCAAGCAAATTGCCGAAGCTGATAAAGCTATTGGTGAGCAGAACCCCGACCATTTACCAGCCAGCCGTATCGCAAGCCGTGTTTCCAAGCCTTGCCGCCCACCTCTGCGACACACGCTTCCGCTACATCGACAACGTGGAGCATGAGGCGACCTTAATGAGCATCCTTTGCGCACCGACTGGAAGCGGAAAGGAATCCATCACCCAGCCGATAAATCATATCATGGCTGATATAAGAGCGAGAGATGCCGAGCAACGAGAGCGTGAACGAGCTTGGAAGGACGAATGCAACCGTAAAGGCTCGAACAAGGACAAGCGAGAGCGTCCCGAAGGCTTGGTTATCCAAGAGGTGAACATCGACATGACGAACCCTGCTTTTGTATTGCGCATGAAAGAGGCGGAGAACCATTTTCTTTATGCGAAGATAAACGAGCTGAACCTCTTCGATGCCCTCAAAGGCAAGACCAACCAGCACTTCCGCATCATGGAGCTTGCCTTCGACATCGGCAATTACGGTCAAGACCGTGTGGGCGTGCAATCAGTGACCGAAACGGTAAAGGTTCGCTTCAACTGGAACGCCTGTTGCACCCCGAAGAAATGCCGCGACTACTTCCGCAGAGTGGTGACGGATGGTCCCATCTCTCGCATCAGCTTCGCCACCATCGAGCGCAGACCGTGCGGTTCGGCGATGCCCATTTATGGCACGTACGATGCCGCCTTCGACGAGGAATTGAAGCCCTACATCGACAACCTCCTAAAGGCTCGTGGATTGGTGGATTGCCCTCAGGCTATGAAACTCGCCAAGAAACTGGTGGAGGAAAACGCCGAGTTCGCAAGGCTCTCCCAGAACTACGTCTTTGAAAATCTTAGCTTCCGAGCCAATGTCATTGCCTACCTAAAGGCGTGCGTCCTCTACGTGGCTAATGGCATGAAATGGGAGAAGAGCATCGAGGACTTCATCCGCTGGAGCGAGCGTTACGACCTATGGTGCAAGCTGAAACTCTTCGGGCAGATGATATACGATGCCGACGGCGAGCAAGACAAGGTTTCTCGCACGGCCCCTAATGGCCCGAAGAACCTGCTCACCCTCTTGCCAGACAGCTTCACCGAGGACGACTACGTGAAGGTGCGCCGTTCGCAAGGCTTCGACAACGACGACCGCAAGCGCATCAAGGATGCCTTGAAGCAATGGGTGCATCGTGGGTATGTGGCAAGGATGGAAAGTGGTGACGGTGACAGTGACAGTCCGATTTTCCGCAAGTTGAAATTTTTAAAACAATAAACGACAATGGAAATCATTTTGAAACGAATAGCAAAGAAGAACACCTATACCATCGGAAGACTCTTTATAGTGAAGAGTGAAGAGGGAAGAGTGAAGAATTCATGTGCTAAGGGAGCTGATAGCAAGCCAGTGGTGCAACGAGAAATCCTCCCAGGCAAACGCTTGGGCGACAAGCGAATCATCCACTATGAGGTGGACGAGAGCCAACTCACCAAGGAGTATTACTTCTGCGACACCTTGGAGCAGACTTGGCGCAACCTTCTCGGCATCGACTTGAAGCCCGAAGAGGTGGATGCCCGATACAGCCGACAATCGGGCAAGAAGGCTCGCAAGATACCAGGCAAGACGGCTATCCCCGAAGGCTCTTACCCAGTGGTCATCACGAAGTCGCCCCGATTCAAGACGTGGCTTCCCCTCGTGCAAGGCGTGCCAAACTTCGAGGGCATCCGCATCCACGCTGGCAACTATCCCGACGACACGCAGGGCTGCATCCTCGTGGGGGAGAACAAATACAAGGGCATGGTGGTGAACTCCCGACAGTGGCTGAAACGCCTCATCGACCGCATTACTGAGGCGAGGGAGAGAGACGAGGCAATCTGGCTCACCGTCATCTAATATCTAAGGAATAAATAAAAACGGAGCGTGATTTCACAAGCACGCTCCGCTCAAACTTAAACAACCTATGTTTGCTTGAAAATTTATAATATTGTAATGTGTTAAAAATCAAGTATTATGTAGAAAATAGGTATCGCTTCTAAAGGTAAAGGAAAAAGTGGTGGTGCCAGAGTTATTTCCTTTATGGCAATCATGAATGAAGAGGATGGTTTTATAGAACTATTGACCATTTATGATAAATCAGAAATGGAATCTATCTCTGATAAAGAATTATTGAATTTAATGAAACGGAATGGTTTGTTTTAGAGCATAATAACACAGAATCCTGCCGGCATCACTGCCAGCAGGATTCACTTTCAAAAACCGAACCTAAAATTCTACCTTGTAATTTCTATCTATGCAATGTCTATTATTATCGAACCCGATATTCATAGTCACAATCTGCGTGCCAAAACGATGGAGAATGTAATCCTTTATGTAACAATCACAATTTAATAATTCATTCCGAATGTCCAGAGAGGAATGATATTGCCGAAACCGGTTTCAATATCATCTTTTACGATATATCCCTCTTCTGCCTCGGTTATCTGCTTCTGACCTTTCTTCTTGCCACCTATCTCAAAGGTCTTGCCGTCTATCAGAAAATCAGAGATGGGAGAATTGTAAACGGTATAGTTCACTCTCATCTGATTAAAGAAAAAGGTCTCACGTTGATTTCCTATATCGGGAGTTTCAGATGTGAGAGCGAAAGAGAGGTTTGTATTGTCGAGATATACTTTTTCAACCTTTCCCAGACCTCTTACTCCCTTTGTTGAATCGTGGAGTTGGGCGATGAGACCTGCCTTTTCCATAAGTTCAAAGTAGTCGGGAAGCAAGCCGCGGTCTGCCTTGATGGTTGTTGCGATGGTACTCATGTTAGGCTTGAATGGCACACTGTCTGCTATCACCTGCATCAGTTCCTTCAATTTCCTCGATATGGTTACTGTGTAGTTGGCATATTGGGGAATGTCGGTTTCCAACGTCATGCTTACTACCTGGTTTAAGCGCATCTTATAGCCCTCGTCTTCATAAAAAGGATAGTACCCCTGGCGCAGATATTCGTTGAAGAGGGATAGGGGATGGTCTATCTCTATCGGCAACTCTACCTCATGATTAACGATTTGCTCCAATGTGTAGGCTGGTAGGTCGATTCCGAGTTTCATGCCAATATATTCTCTAAACGACAGACCTTGCATTTTATAGACGAGGACACGACGGCTTAAGTCGGCGGTTCCCTGATAGATGTCAAGCACTGATGATCCTGTAAACACTACTTGCAGGTCGGGCAGATTATCGTATATCATCTTCAGCTCCGTTGCCCATCCTTTATATTTATGTATTTCGTCGATAAAGAAATGCTTGCCGCCAAGTTGATTGAATTTCATGGCAGTTTCAAAGAGTGTATGATTGGCGAAATAGATGGATTCGGCACTCACATATAGGGTGTCCTTCAACTTGAGATTCTGCTTGATGTACTGCAAGAGGAGTGTGGTCTTACCCACGCCACGAGGTCCCACAAGGGCTGTCATCCGATTCTTCCATGGAATCTGATGATACATATATCTTGCGTATCGGGTGTCTGTACGTTTGATGAGATTGTCGGATAATTGCTTCAATAATTCCATATTTCTTCTGTTATTAATTCATTTATTTGAATGCTTTTTAGCATTTTTGGTGCAAATATACGAAATTTGTGGTAAATTCCCTACAAAAATACGAGAAATTTGTTGTAAAAACACCACAAATTCTATGTTTGGCTTATAGCAGCTCTCTTGCTATCCAGGCACAGGCTTCGGCATCTGCCAGGGCATTGTGGTGCTGGGTGAGGTCGTAACCGCAATAGGCGGCTACGGTCTGGAGCTGATGGTTGGGTAGGAGAGAGCCCAGCTTTCTTCGGGAGGCACGGCAGGTGCAATGGAATTCGTAGTCGGGATATTCCATTTGATACATCTGGAATACGGCCTTCAGGCATCCTTCATCGAAGGGGGCGTTGTGGGCTACTAGCGGCAGACCTTCTATCTTGGGCGCAATCTCTGCCCAGACTTTCGGGAAGACAACCGCATTCATCGTGTCTTCCAGAGTTAACCCGTGAACCCGCGTGTTCCAATAAGAGTAATATTCCGGTTCGGGCTTGATGAGGCTGTAGAAGCTGTCTGCTATCTCACCATCCCTCACGATCACAATGCCCACCGAGCAGACGCTTGTACGCTGCTGGTTGGCCGTCTCGAAATCTATCGCTGCAAAATCTTTCATCGAATTAAGTATTTATGTTTTTATTTTAGTTGCAAAAATACTATTTTTTAGGCTCAATCATCCTAAAAGTATAATATTTAAGAAAGTTTTAGGATGAATTGTCTTAAAAGTCCTCAAATTCCGGAAGTTTTAGGATAAACCATCCTAAACATTTTCTCCTATCCCCATATTTAGGTATTTCTCAGAAACCATCATTTTTAGGTATTGCAGATAAAGAGAAAAGGATGTATCTTTGCAGCCGAAAAATGGATGCATTGGGATCAATGAATGCAGCTGGGAAATGGATGCATTGAGATAAATGAATGCAACTGGTATGAATAAATGTAACTAAAGAGATAAAGACAAATGAAAACAACTATCGTAATTTATGGCTCTTCCACTGGTTCTTGCCAGTCGATAGCCGAAACCATCGCCTCTAAGTTGGGCGTGGAAACTGTAGATGTAGCTAACATCGATGAGGCTACTATCGCAAGTCACGAGAATCTCCTTCTCGGTACTTCTACATGGGGTGCAGGCGAGATGCAGGATGACTGGTATGACGGTGTGAAGACGCTCAAGAGTGCTGGATTGGCTGGCAAGACTGTGGCTCTCTTCGGTTGTGGCGACAGCGAGTCATATTCTGACACATTCTGCGGCGGTATGAAGGAACTCTATGATGCTGCTGTGGAGGCTGGTGCTACCGTATTGCCAGGTGTTTCTACAGACGGATATACCTTTGATGATAGTGAGGCTGTGGAGGGAGACAAGTTCCTGGGACTCGCTCTCGATGATGTGAACGAGGATGATAAGACCGAGGAGCGCATCGATGCCTGGATTGAGGCTATCAAGCCAGCGCTTTAGTATTTAAAAATAATAATTTTTCAGGAATCATTGAAATCTCTGACTATAGAATCTTGAGTCCTTTTGGTTCGTGGATTTTTAAATCATTGAAATCTCTGATTCCTGATAAAAAACTTGATAAAATCGGATAGTATGCAGCAGGAAATCGCAACACCAGTAGATCTGAAGGTTCTGATGAATCATATATATGAATATAAGAAGGGCGTGCGCCGCTTGGTGCTTTACACCTTCAACAAGAAGTATGAGTCTTTTGCCATAACAAGATTAGAGCGTCAGAACATTGATTATATCATTCAGCCGGTTGGTAACGACCGTTTGAATCTCTTCTTTGGCAAGCGTGAATGTCTGGATGCTATCCGTATGATTGTCACCAAACCATTGTGCCAGCTTACGCCTGAGGAGGATTTCATCCTTGGGGCGATGTTGGGATATGATATTTGTGCGCAGTGCGAGCGCTTTTGCGAGCGTAAGAAGAAAGTTTGCTAAATTAGATAAGGATTTCTCTCTCAATATCATGGGGATGTTCTCCCTCTTGATTCTTCAAGGAGATGGCTCTTTGATGGGAGAGTCTTCATATGTTATAATGTTTTATGTTAATAATGAAATAAAAGAGCGTGATTGCCCGATTGGCGACCACGCTCTTTTGAATTATATGTACTTCCCTGAAAAAGGTTGTCACTTAGGAACAAACAGAAGTGACAATGAAAC
>ENA-OPKX01000075-OPKX01000075.1-human-gut-metagenome-genome-assembly--contig:-NODE-75-length-33439-cov-4.050353_pt1 | contig 33439 bp, 27 predicted proteins | sample MGYA00241791_ERZ501709 | MGnify/ENA primary metagenome ERZ501709 (study PRJEB25962, sample SAMEA2042091) | human gut metagenome | biome: human gut; feature: human-associated habitat; material: faeces...
ATCCTGCTGAAGGGTGCCCGTCAGTTTGGCTTTGACCAGTTGACAGAATTACTCGTGAAAAAGGTGCACGAAACCACATTGGAGGTAAATCTGAATGCAGTAGTGGCCAATCTGAACTATTACCGTTCGTTCATGAAACCAGAGACCAAGTTGGTATGCATGATCAAGGCGGATGGTTATGGAGCCGGAGCGGTAGAAATCGCCAAGACATTGCAGGATCATCGTGTGGATTATCTTGCCGTAGCAGTAGCTGATGAAGGTGTTACGCTTCGCAAGAATGGTATTACGAGCAATATCATGATTATGAATCCGGAGATGACAGCCTTCAAGACCATGTTCGACTATGATTTGGAGCCAGAGGTTTATTCTTTCCGTATTCTGGATGCACTGATCAAGGCTGCAGAAAAAGAGGGTGTTACAGGTTTTCCTGTACATATCAAGTTGGATACAGGTATGCACCGTCTGGGCTTTGATCCGGAAAATGATATGGAAGAATTGATAGCACGACTGAAACATCAGAATGCCATCATACCTCGAAGTGTGTTCTCGCATTTTGTAGGTAGTGATGATGATTCCTTCGATGCGTTCTCTGCCCAGCAGTTCGCATTGTTTGATAAGGGTAGCAAGCAGTTGCAGGCTGCCTTCGATCATAAGATATTGCGCCATATCTGCAATTCTGCAGGTATAGAGCATTTCCCTGACAGACAGTTGGATATGTGTCGCTTGGGATTAGGACTTTATGGTATCAATTCCCGCAACAACAAGACCATCAACTGTGTAAGTACCCTGAAGACGACTATCCTGCAGATGCATCACATCAAGGCAGGGGAGAGTATCGGCTACAGTCGCAAGACCATTCTGGATAAGGACAGTGTGATAGCAGCCATTCCAATCGGTTATGCTGATGGTTTGAACCGTCATCTCGGCAACCGTCATGCTTATTGTCTGGTCAATGGTCAGAAAGCAGAGTATGTGGGTAACATTTGTATGGATGTAGCCATGATCGATGTGACAGGCATAGATTGCAAGGAAGGTGACAGTGTGGAAATCTTTGGAGAGCAATTGCCAGTGCAAACGCTCAGTGATATTCTCGACACGATACCTTATGAGGTGCTGACTACTATCAGTAATCGTGTGAAGAGAGTGTATTATCAGGATTAAACAGAGGCGAAAATCTGTTGAAAATGTACAAAATCATATCAATCCCATCCGAAAATATCGGGTGGGATTCTTTTTTAAGTAATATTTTTAATGAAAACGTATTGAATTTAAAGAAAAAAGCGTATCTTTGTGCCCATAAAACTTGAAACAAATCAATGTTGCACCTTTATATGGGTGCCCCAAATTATTAACTAACATTCATTAAAATTTAAAATGGAACAGGTATTTAGCTATATCATTAGCTTAGGCGCGAGTGTGATGATGCCAATCATCTTTACCGTCATCGGCTTGTGTATTGGCATGAAATTCGGTAAGGCACTGAAGTCGGGACTCTTCGTAGGCGTGGGTTTCGTAGGCTTGGGTGTTGTTACTGCTTTGTTGACAACTAACTTCAATGACCCATTGAAAGCAATCTCCGACCTTTATCATCTGCAGTTAAATGTATTCGATATGGGTTGGCCTGCTGCAGCAGCAGTTGCCTATAATACTGCGGTGGGTGCATTGATTATCCCTATCTGCCTGGGTGTCAATTTTCTGATGTTGATTACCAAGACAACCCGTACGGTCAATATTGACCTCTGGAACTACTGGCACTTTGCTTTCATCGGTGCGGTAGCTTACTTCGTGATGGGTCAAAGTTTGTTGTGGGGTTATTTCGCAGCAATCGTTTGCTACATCATTACTCTGATCTGTGCAGACTTGACAGCAGAGAAATTCCAGAAATATTATGATTTGGATGGTATCTCTATTCCTCAGCCTTTCTGCCAGAGTTTTATGCCTTTGGCTATCGGTTTCAACAAACTTCTGGATATGATTCCAGGATTCTCTAAGTTGGATATCGATGCAGAGGGTTTGAAGAAGAAGTTTGGTGTATTAGGTGAACCGTTGGTTCTCGGTGTCATCGTTGGTGCCCTGATCGGTTGGGCTGCGCAGCTTGATATTAAGAAGATATTGTTCTTAGGTGTTACCATGGGAGCGGTGATGGAACTGATTCCCCGTATTACCTCTTTGTTTATTGAAGGTTTGAAGCCTATCTCAGAAAAGACTCAGGAATTGGTGAAGTCTAAGTTCAATGGTAAGAAGGTACATATCGGTATGAGTCCTGCTCTTGTTATCGGTCATCCTACAACATTGGTCGTATCTGTCATCTTGATTCCTGCAATCTTGGCTATCGCAGTATTCTTGCCTGGCAACCAGTTCTTGCCATTGGCATCTTTGGCAGGTATGTTCTACCTTTTCCCAATGATATTGCCTTTTACCAAAGGTAATGTAGTAAAGACCCTTATTATCGGTCTCTTTGCTCTGGTAATCGGTCTTTATTTTGTAACCGATATGGCTCCTGACTTTACTTTGGCTGCCAATCAGGTATATGCAGCTACAGGTGATAATGCAGCTCACATTCCTGCTGGTTTCTCTGGTGGTGCTCTCGACTTTGCCTCATCTCTCTTCGGATGGATTATCTATAGAGGTGTGAAACTTTCATACATCGGTATGGGCGTACTCACAGTCATCACTGTAGCTTTGATGATTATCAACCGTCAGCGCATCGTGAAAGAAGAGAAGAAGGCTGCTGAGGATTTGCAGAAATAAACAGAAAGATAGAAATAATTCTGAAAAATAAAAAATAATATAAAGATTTTAGTAATGAAGAAGGTATTATTATCATTTGCAATGTTACTCGTTGCTGGTGCTGGTTTTGCACAGTGCTGCAAGAGTGCTTATGAAGTGAAGGCAGAAAATGCTTACACTAATTACAATGTTCGTTATGCAAGCAACCCAATGGACGCAAAGCATTACACAACAGACCGTCTTCGTGGTGAATATGCCATTGAGAAGGTTTTTGCTCCAGGTGAGGTAAACTGGACTTACACAATGTTTGACCGTTTTCTGATTGGTGGTGCGCAGCCAACAACAGCTCCTTTGAAGTTGACTTCTATTGCTCCTCTTTATACAGACAAACCAAACGATCAGAAGAACCTGCTCGATAACCGCGAGTTGGGTATCATCAATATCGGTGGTGAGGGTACTGTTACTGTAGATGGCAAGAAATATACGCTCGGTTTCCAGGAGGCCCTCTATGTAGGTCGTGGCGCCAAGAATATTGAAGTAGCCAGCAAGGATGCCAATAAGCCAGCTAAGTTCTATATGAACAGTGCTTGCGCACATCAGACCTTCCCTACTAAGAAGGTAACATTGAAGGATGCTAACAACATCAAGGCAGGTAGCTTGAAGGAAAGTAATGACCGCGTTATCCATCAGTTGATTATCGATGGTGTTGCTGGTGTACGTACATGCCAGTTGCAGATGGGTGTAACTGAGTTGAAAGAGGGTTCTGTATGGAACACCATGCCAGCTCATACTCACCTCCGTCGTATGGAGACATATCTCTATTACAATGTGCCAGAGGGTCAGAAGATTCTCCATGTAATGGGTGAACCACAGGAGACTCGTCCTATCTGGTTGAACAACGAGCAGGCTGTGATTGCTCCAGAGTGGTCTATTCACTGCGCAGCTGGTACAAGCAACTATACCTTTATCTGGGGTATGGCTGGTGAGAACCTGATCTATAATGATATGCAGGTAGTTAAAATTCCTGAGATGAAATAATATGAAAAAATCCTCTTGTGGGCATCATTTGTCCACAAGAGATTTTTCGTTCTCATTTAAATGCTAATTTTAAACAGACTCTATAATAAGTATGAACGCTATTAAAACAAGTAAGATGTCCAACTTCCGCTGGGTCATCTGTGCGTTGCTTTTCTTGGCAACCACCGTGAATTACATGGACCGTCAGGTCTTGTCATTAACATGGAAAGATTTTATCGCTCCAGAGTTCCACTGGACTGATGATGACTATGGTACGATTACCGGTCTCTTCTCCATTTTCTATGCCATTGCAAATCTTTTTGCAGGTAAGTTTGTGGATTGGATGGGTACTAAGAAAGGTTACCTCATCGCCATCTTCGTATGGTCAACAGGTGCTGTGATGCATGCAGGTTGCGGTTGGGTAGCTATGCAGGTAGAAGGCTATGATTCTATTGAAGCTTTGCGCCTGGTTCAGGCTGGTAGTGATGCAGCAGTTGCTATTGCCACTATCAGTGTATGGCTTTTCCTTTCCTGCCGTTTGATTCTTGCCGTTGGTGAGGCTGGTAACTTCCCTGCAGCTATCAAGGTAACAGCAGAGTATTTCCCAAAGAAGGACCGTGCTTTCTCTACAGCCATTTTCAATAGTGGTGCTTCTGTAGGTGCATTGGCAGCTCCAGCTACTATTCCTCTCTTGGCTCGCGCCATGGGTTGGGAGTGGGCTTTCATCATTATCGGTGTGCTCGGTTATGTCTGGATGGGTCTTTGGGTATGGCTTTATGACAAACCTGCCAAGAGCAAGTATGTCAATAACTCAGAGCTTACTTATATCAATCAGGATGAGGAAGCTGAGCAGGTTGAGGCAGAAAAGACTGCAGGTGATGAGGAAGAAGAGAAGACTATCGGTTTCTTGAAGTGCTTTACCTTCCGTCAGACTTGGTCTTTTATCACAGGTAAGTTCTTGACTGATGGTGTATGGTGGTTCTTCCTTTTCTGGGCTCCAGCTTATTTCTCAGATCAGTATGGTTATTCTTCTGACTCAAGCATGGGTATTGCTTTGATTTTCACCCTTTATGCGATTGTTACCGTCTTGAGTATCGGTGGTGGTTATCTGCCAACTTACTTTGTTGATAAGAAGGGTATGAATCCTTATATCGGCCGTATGCGTGCGATGTTGATCTTTGCATGTTTCCCATTGTTGGGTCTGATAGCACAGCCTATGGGTGAGTATAGTGCATGGTGGCCTGCTATCATTATCGGTCTTTTAGGTGCTGGTCATCAGGCATGGTCTGCCAACCTTTATTCAACCATTGGTGATATGTTCCCAAAATCTACCGTTGCAACTATCACTGGTATTGGTGCTATGGCAGGTGGTGTAGGTTCTTTCCTCATCAATAAGGGTTCTGGTATGCTCTTTACCTATGCAGAAGGTCAGGGTGCTGCCTTTACTTTCATGGGCTTTGATGGCAAACCTGCTGGTTATATGATTATCTTCTGCATCTGTGCAGTGGCTTATCTCATTGGTTGGTGTATTATGAAGGCATTGGTACCAAAGTACAAGCCTATCGTCGTTGACTAATTAGAGAAAGATATCAAGTAAAAATAATAATCCCTGTTGAGGAAATGATTTTTCCTTAACAGGGATTCCCACTTTCATTTTTTCACATGAAGTCTGGCAATATCTTGCGAATTGTGAGCCGAGTGTGGCTTTTATTTTACAAAACCTTGCTGCTTGAGCGCATCCATAAAACCAATGCTCATGGTCTCACAATCCTTCTTGGTATATCGGATATCTGTGAAAACCTGTGCCAATGTTTCTACGTTGTTGATTCTTACAAATTCCTTGTTTTCTTCCAAGGATTCCTTTTCTGCATAGAAATCATCTATCTTTTCTGGGGTATAATCGCTGTATGATTCCTGATGAATGATACTACGCAATGGGAGTCTATCGCTCTTGGCTGGATGCTCGTCAGGCCATCCCAAGGTAATGGTGGCTACTGGCATTACGAGCTTTGGTAATTTCAAGGTGTCGATAATCATCTTAGGCATATAGATAGTTGTGCCCAAGAAACAGGTGCCCAATCCTTCTTCTTCGGCTAAGTTACAGAATGTTTGTGTGAAAAGCAAAGCATCTGTAGCCGCATTCATGAATGATAGGATATTGTCATAACCAGGGGTGCCCTTGCGGTTCTCTGCCCAGAGGGTTGTACGTCGGTAATCTGCGCAGATGGTAAGTACAACAGATGCATCTGTCACCATAGGTTGGTTGAAATGTGCTGGAGCAAGTGCTTTTTTACCTTCTTCACTTCTGGTAACGACGACACTGTAGAGCTGGAGATTGCCCATTGTAGGGGTACGCTCTGCTTCTTCTATCAGCCGATGCAGTAATTCATCGCTTACTTCACGGTTGGAATATTTGCGAATGGTTGTTCTGTTTTTAATTGATTCCATATTCTTTATTTTTGATGTTTCTTGATATCGTTTTCCTCCTTATTCTATTGCAAAGGTAAATAAAGTTTTCTAAAAAGTGGCATATACTGCTATCTTTTTAAGAAATATCTCCAAAAACCTTTCATCATTTAGAATAAAAAGTTTAATTTTGCACCAAATTATTAAACGTTTAATATGATTGATACAGAAAATATGACTTTTGAAGAGGCTCGTCTTGCACTCGTGGATGATTTGAAGAGTAGTTTGGAGAACCTGCGCAACCGTTTTGCAGACCAGCAAGTTGATTGGGGTAAGCTGCAAGACAGTTTGCATAAGGTAGTCGGAGATTCTGTCAATATTCGGAATATGCAACCGGATGTGGTTGAGGTGCGACCAAGAGAATTGGAATGTGATGTTGTCCGTTTCCAGAATAATAAGGAGAAATGGGTGGCATTGGTGGGTTTGCTTAATGGTCATCCTTACGAGATATTCACAGGTTTGCAAGATGATGAGGAAGGCATCATGTTGCCAAAATCTGTCACCAAAGGTAAAATCGTGAAGACAGTTCTCAGTGAGGGAGCCAAGAGATATGATTTTCAGTTTGTCAACAAGCGTGGTTATAAGATAACCGTGGAGGGATTGAGCGAAAAGTTTAATCCGGAGTATTGGAATTATGCCAAGTTGATTTCCGGTGTGTTGCGCTATCGTATGCCTATCAAGCATGTTATCAAACTGGTTAGTCAGTTGCAGCTCACTTCTGAGAGTATCAATACCTGGAAGGTGGGTGTAGAACGTGCCTTGAAAAATTACTTGAAGGATGATGAACTGCCAGTTTCTTGTAGTGATGAACAGCATGATGGAGGAGAACAATGATGAATTTACGCCAGAGCTATATCCTTTTGCAAGACTTGAAGTTTCATGCCTTTCATGGTGTTTTGCCACAGGAAAGAAAAACGGGTAATGATTATCTTGTAAGTTTACGTATCAAATATAATGTTACGAATGCATTGACGAGTGATGATGTCAATGATACCTTGAACTATGCAGAGGTTTATCAGTTGGTTTCCCAGGAGATGTCTGTTCCTTCTCAATTGATAGAAAGAGTAGGAGGCAGAATTGGTGATCGTCTTTTTCGCCGTTTCCCAACTATAGAAGAAATTCATCTGAAAATCATCAAGCAGAATCCACCTATGGGAGCCGATTGTGAAGGAGCTGGTGTGGAATTTCTGTTTGAGCGTTCACTTAATAAATAATAAAACTTTGTTGCATATTTTGGTTTTCTGCCATTAAATGCTTAATTTTGCACAATCATAATAAATAGTATGTTGAAGAAGATCGTTCTTTTGCTGGTTACATTCTTTATGTTGGTGGCATATTCTTTTGCTGCCAATGATAGATTTACGCTTGTTATTGACCCTGGTCATGGTGGTCATGATGCAGGTGCCATGGGTGCCAGATCCAAAGAAAAAGATATAAACCTGCGGGTGGCATTGGCTTTTGGTAAGTATGTAGAACGTAATATGCCTGATGTGCGTGTCATTTATACCCGAAAGACTGATGTGTTCATTCCGTTGAAGGAAAGAGCAAATATTGCCAATAAGGCTGGTGCTGACCTGTTTATTTCAGTTCATACCAATGCCTTGCCTGGTGGTAAGATAGCCAGAGGTTTTGAAACCTATTCCTTGGGTATGCACCGTGCCAAGGATAATCTGGATGTGGCTATGCGAGAGAACTCTGTCATCTCCATGGAGAAGGGATATCAGCAGACTTATCAGGGATTTGACCCGAAGTCTTCTGAAAGCTATATTATCTTTGAATTCATTCAAGGTAAGAATATGGAGCGCAGTGTTGAGATTGCCCGCTCTATTCAAAAGAGTGTTTGCCGTGAGGCTAACCGACCGGATAAAGGCGTTCACCAAGCAGGATTCCTGGTTCTTCGCGAGACCTCTATGCCAAGTTGTTTGATAGAGTTAGGCTTTATCACCACCCCTGATGAGGAGGAACTGCTCAACAATGAATCGTGCGTGGATGATGTGGCTAAGGCTATCTTCCATGGTTTCGAACAATATAAGAACAAGTATGATAGAAGAGTTTCTGTGCCTTATCGTGCGGCATCATCTGCAGGCGACAGTGAAATGCCGAAGATTGTGCCAGATACCTATCAGCGTGAGGAAAACAAGCGACAGTCGCAGGCAAGGGATACTTCCGTTGGAGAGAAAGACGCTCATGCCCCAATCTTCAAAGTGCAGATTTTTGTGAGCAACCGTGTGCTTCGAGCAGGTGATGCGCATTTCAAAGGAGAAACAGGTTATGCAAGTTATCAGGAGGGTGGTATGGTGAAATACACGATGGGTTCTTCTGCTAATTATAATGAGATCTTCCGACTTCGTAAATCCTTGTTGGATAAGTTTCCTGAGGCATTTATCATCGCCTTTAAGGATGGACAGAAGTACGACGTGAATCAGGCAATTCGAGAATTTAAACAGAATAAAAAATAAAGGAGAATGAAAATTACCAAGGAAATAAAAATAGCTCTTGTGGCTATTGTAGGTATTTTGATTATGTACTTCGGAATTAATTTTCTGAAGGGAATCAATCTGTTTTCTTCCAATAACTATTATTATATGACGTTTTCCGACATCCAGGGACTGGGTGCTTCAACGCCAATTTATGCTGATGGTTATAAGGTAGGAACTGTTGATGCTGTGGATTTTGACTATACTCAGTCTGGTCCTATCAAGGTGAAGGCTGATATTGATAAAAATCTGCGCATTCCAAAGGGAAGTCAGGCTGAAATTGTGAAAGACCTGATGGGTAATTTGCAAGTGAATATCTTGTTGGCTAATAATCCTCGTGAACGTATTGAGGCTGGTGGCATTATACCTGGAGCTGTCAATGAGGGTGCTTTAGGCAAGGTTTCGGCTATGGTTCCTACAATCGAGAAGATGCTTCCTAAACTGGATTCTATCTTGGGTAGCTTGAATGCGCTCTTGGCAGATCCTGCATTGGCTGCTTCTTTGCATAATGTGCAAACCATTACGGGCAATCTTACGGTTTCTACCCGTGAGTTGAATACGTTGATGGCAGGTCTCAACAAGCAGGTTCCTGGTATGATCAATCGTGCCAATGGCGTTTTGGATAATACGAATAAGCTGACTTCCAATCTGGCATCTTTGGATGTACAGGGTACGCTGGATCGTGTCAACAAGACATTGGAGAATACACAGGCATTTACTGAAAAGTTGAACAGCAACAAGGGTACTCTTGGCTTGCTGATGAATGATACCCAGCTTTATGATAATATGAATTCGACTATGCGCCATGCTGATTCTTTAGTTATCGATTTGAAACAGCATCCTAAGCGCTATGTTCACTTCTCTGTTTTTGGTAAAAAAGACAAGTAATAGAGGCGAATGTCTTTAAAAAGCCGCCTGTGCTTAAATAAAAATAGTCTAAATAAGCAGATATGATGTTTCACGCCCTCGAAATAACTTTCGAACTGATTGTTTGTGAGTTATTTCGAGGGTGTTACGATTTTGTTTCACTCTTTGTCTATTCTTTTCTTTGAAAAGCTTCTAAGTTATTCTACATCAGATAGTTAACTCTAAAAATAGGTCAAAGAGCTGAAAATTGTGGATAACTTAATTAAGTGTCTGATAATTAAAAGGTTATAAGACTATATTAAAATAAATTAAATTATCAGATTTGGTGGTCTGCGTTTTATTTTATAATTTTGCAGTGAATTTGGCGTTTTTGGGATGCCTTTCACTAATTTGAGCAATAATTTAAAGCAATTATCGATATAATGTTAGCAAGTCCGAAAGCTCTTTGGGACAATTGTCTTACGCTTATCCGTCAGCATGTCTCTGAGCAACATTTCAATACGTGGTTTAAACCCATTGTTTTCGAGTCGTATAAGCCGGCTACGAAAACTTTGCTGGTTAGAGTTCCGAGTACTTTCTTCTATGAGTATTTGGAAGCAAACTTCGTGGACTTACTGAGCAAGGTATTGCATCAGAATTTTGGTGAAGGTATTCGTCTGACTTATCGTGTTGTGGTAGTCAAGGATGCTCCTGGTGGAACTACACCTTTGCCTTTAGATCCTGATGATGCTAATGACTTGAGTCCTAAGAGTCATCAGGCTCAGGCAGGAAGCGAGACTGCTGCAGCAGGAGAATCTCAAATGGATGATATTGATACCCAACTTGATCCTAAGTTGACATTCAATAATTACATGGAGGGTGAAAGTAATAAGCTTCCACGTTCTGTGGGATTGTCTATTGCAGAACATCCTAATACAAGTCAGTTTAATCCGATGTTTATCTATGGTCCGTCTGGTAGCGGTAAGACACATTTGGTCAATGCCATTGGTGTTAAGGCTAAGCAGATGTATCCGCAAAAGCGCGTGCTCTATGTGAGTGCCCGTCTCTTTCAGACGCAATATACAGATGCTATTCTGCACAATTCAAGCAATGATTTCATCAATTTCTATCAGTCTATCGATATGCTGATCGTTGATGATATTCAGGATTGGGCAGGCAAGGCAAAGACATTGAATACGTTTTTCCATATCTTCAATCATCTCTTCCGTAATGGTAAGCGCATCATATTGGCAAGTGACCGTCCTCCGGTAGATTTGAAAGATGTGCCAGATCGCCTTCTGACGCGTTTCTCTTGTGGTTTGGTATGTGAATTGGAAAAACCGAACGAGCAGCTCTGTGTAGATATCTTGAGTAATAAGATACGTCGTGATGGTTTGAAAATCTCCAAGGAGGTTGTTAGTTTCATTGCTCAAACCTGTAATGGCAGTGTGCGTGATTTGCAGGGTGCCATCAATGGTTTGCTGGCTTATAGCATTGTGTATAACAGCAATATTGATATCCGCTTGGCAGAACGCGTTATCAAGAGAGCCGTGAAGGTGGATGACAAGCCTTTGACGATAGATGATATCGTAGAGAAGGTTTGTACTCATTATAATGTGACTACAGCTGCCGTGAACAGTAAGAGCCGTAAGCGTGATTATGTGGTGGCAAGACAGGTGACGATGTATCTGGCACAGAAATATACCAAAATGCCTGCTTCACGCATAGGTAAGCTTGTAGGAAACAGAGATCATAGTACTGTGATTCACAGTTGTTCAAAAGTGGAGGAGCGATTGAAAATCGATGCAACTTTCAGCGATGAAATAATGAGTATAGAAAACTCGTTTAAGTTGAAAGCGTAATGATTTGCATCTTTAAGTTGCAAAGAAGCGTATGAATTCATTATATCTTTTTCAGTTTGCATGTTTCATATTCATGCTCGTCAATGCCTTCATCGTGGCACTCTCTCATCTGCATGTAAGATGGGAGACAAGCGGTATGAGCGTTCTCGATGGATCATCGTGATTGCCCTGATAGGATTAGCGATACAATATGTGATACAGATTGGCAAGATGTCAAATGCTAAAAAAGTTACACTGGGAACACTCATCGATGTGCGAGGAGAAGCAAATATTCGTAATCTACATCTCCGCTTTCAGCAGCTTTATCTCTTCTGCCGTCAACCCCGTCATATCCATGACCGATGCTTCATCCATACCCTTTGCCAGCATCTTCCTGGCAATCTCAAGGCTTCGCTGGGACATGCCTTCTTCCATTCCTTTCTGGTACCTGTCATCCAGGAGGGTTCTTTCAACACTTACGGAATCCCAAAACTTGTCGTAGGCTCTGAGTTCGGCATCCGTAAAACCGGAAATCTCCAGCTCCTCTACGGCTTTTCCTATCTCCGGGTCATTAAGCAGGTCGGCAGGAATCTCCTTCGTGTTGGAATTGATTTCCGTGAGGAAACGGAGCCACAATACCATCATGCGTTTGTCGGCAATGGAATGTGGTGTGAACTTGGGGAGTTCAATGAAGGTGAAATGCAAGCCTTCAATCACCTTATTGCTGTCCTTATCGTGCACGATGCGGTAGTTGTGGATGAAATCTGGAGTATCATGCGCAAAGATATCATTTATCAAGTTGAGAGAATACACAGGTTGAAGTTCGCTGTATTTGCCTCCCTTTTTAGCCTGACTCACATAGAGTTTGGATGCATTGAACAGTACTCGCTGCTGGAAGGCTTCAGACCATTCCATCTGCATTTCCACGCAGAACTTCCTGCCTCTGACATCGGTGCAGAGTACATCCACAATGGTGTTCTTGCCCCCTTCGAGCTGGGGCACAAGTTCTGTGGGCAGATACTTGATTTCGTGTATCTGTTCCTCTTCGCTGAGTGGCAGGAGTGCGTTCAGAAGGCTGATCAGTCTTTTAGGGTGATTGCCGAATATCTTCTTGAACGTGAGGTCTGCCTTAGGATCTAAGTACTTCATAACCATCTGTTTTAAAATCTACAGCGCAAAGTTACGACTTTATTTCCAAACCCGCAAGAGCTTTCTGGGAAAAGTTTCTGAAAAAGTTTAGAGATCGCTTTTTTCATGTGACAGGACAAGGGGCCTATATCCCACCACGATGAAAAGTGGCGTATAGACCCTTAAAACCATAGAAATGCATGTTTTTTTAGTAAAAATGCAGGTCTATTGATAGGAATGTAAGTAAAAATGAGAAAAATGCAGCAAAAAGCAACAATTCTTGCAAAAATATGCTTGGTTTAACAGAAAAAGTCTTAACTTTGCAGCGGATTTGAGATAATATGCAGTTTTTTGCAGTTTCTCGTTTCCAAGTTCACACTTATAACAACTTTTAAATTAAAAAGATTCGATTATGAAAGTAGCAATTGTTGGTGCAAGTGGCGCAGTAGGTCAGGAATTCTTGCGCATCCTTGCAGAGAGAAATTTCCCAATGGATGATTTGGTGTTGTTTGGTTCTGAGCGTTCTGCTGGACGAAAATACAACTTCAAGGGAAAGGACTATGAGGTCAAACTTTTGCAGCATAACGATGACTTTAAAGATGTCGATATTGCTTTCACATCTGCTGGTGGTGGTACTTCTGAGGAATTTGCAGAGACCATTACTAAGTATGGTGCTGTCATGATAGATAACTCAAGTGCATTCCGTATGTGCGACGATGTGCCTCTGGTTGTGCCTGAGGTGAATGCTGAGGATGCGCTGAACCGCCCTCGTAATATCATCGCCAACCCTAACTGTACTACTATTATGATGGTAGTGGTTTTGAAGCCTATCGATGACTTGAGTCATATCAAGAAGATTCATATCTCTTCTTACCAGAGTGCTTCCGGTGCTGGTGCTGCAGCTATGGCTGAACTTGAGCAGCAGTATAAGGACATCATTGAGACAGGTAAGACCGATCATATCAATAAGTTCCCTCATCAGTTGGCTTACAATGTCATTCCTCAGATTGACAAGATGACTCCAAATGATTACACCAAGGAGGAGATGAAGATGTATAACGAGACTCGCAAGATCATGCACTCTGATGTTCGTACAAGTGCTACTTGTGTGCGTGTTTCTTCTCTCCGTTCTCACTCAGAGAGTGTATGGTTTGAGACAGAGAAGCCATTGGCTGTAGAGGATATCCGCAAGGCTCTGGAGGCTGCTCCAGGCGTTACCGTGAAGGATGATGCTCAGAACTACGTTTATCCAATGCCTTTGGAGAGCGCTGGTAAGGATGATGTCTATGTAGGTCGTATCCGCAAGGATTTGGCTGATGACAACGGCAATACATTGTGGCTCACAGGCGACCAGATTCGTAAGGGTGCTGCCCTGAATGCTGTGCAGATTGCTGAGTACTTGATTAAGGTGGGCAACGTAAAGTAATTGCATGCTGGAAAGATTTAAACTTTTGCTCCAGGAAATGAACCGGGGCATATATGAAAAAGATACTGAAATTTCGCTCTCGCTCCTTGCCGCTCTGGCAGGCGAGAGCGTTATTCTTTTAGGCCCTCCTGGAGTAGCGAAGAGTATGGTGGCCCGTCAGTTGAAGACTGCTTTCAGAGATGCTCATAGTTTTGAGTACCTGATGTCGCGTTTCTCTACTCCTGATGAAATCTTCGGTCCTGTGAGTATTCAGAAATTAAAGTCTTCTGATACTTATGAGCGTGCGGTGGATGGTTATCTGCCTACTGCTGATGTGGTCTTTCTGGATGAAATCTGGAAGGCGGGGCCTGCTATTCAGAATACGCTTCTCACGGTGATCAATGAAAAACTGTTCCGCAATGGTAATCGGGAGATGCACCTTCCGCTGAAACTTCTCGTGGCTGCCAGCAATGAGTTGCCGGCAAAGGGCGAGGGCTTGGAGGCTCTCTGGGACCGATTTGTCATTCGCATTGAGAGTCGTCCGATTAAGAAGGAATCGAATTTCAGGGCGATGCTCTTGGAGGTGAAGAGTGAAGAACGAAGAGTGAAGAATTCAAATGCTATTACTGCAGAAGAGTATGCGGAATGGTCGGAGAATATCAATAAGATAGGTGTAAAGGAGGAGGTGCTGGATGTCATTTCCGTCATTCGTAAATCCTTGAGAGCCGTGAATGTGGATGAGGCTGCTGAGCGCAGGAATATCTACGTGAGCGATCGTCGCTGGAAGAATATTGCCCGTCTGCTCCGTACTTCTGCTTTCATGCAGGACAGGGAAGAGGTGGATTGCTGCGACTTGCTTCCTATCTATCATTGTCTCTGGCAGGAACCGGAGGAAAGGGATGCCATCCGTACTCTTGTGATCCGTGCTCTTTTTGCTCCTTTGGCAGAGAAACTGGTAGAGATGAAAAATGCGCTTGCTGAAGACATCAAGTATCATCGCATTCGTAAGAACCCGGACGAGGGTAGAGACTATGAGGGAGAAATAGAAACCCTCTCAGATAATCTGAGTTCGCTGGAGAGACGTTTGGGTGAGAATCTCTTTGTTTCGTCTGATGATAAAAATGAAATCTCAGCTTATCTGAGAGACTTCTATAAGGAACTTGCCTTCACAAGACAGGACACAATGAAACTGTATGAGGATTAAGTGGAGCGTACGGAGCTAGGATAGTGGAAGTGAAATAATTTAGGAAATATGAATCAAGAAAATCAAATATTGTCTCCAGAACTGGAGGCTCGTGTGCATCAGGCAGTGGAGAATTTCATGCAGGGCTATGGCTGCTGCCAATCTGTGGTGGCTGCTTTTGCTGATCTGTATGGTCTCGATGAAACAATGGCTAAACGTATCGGTGCTGGCTTCGGCGGCGGAGTGGGTAGAATGCGCATGATGTGTGGCGCAGTATCAGGTATTGTCGTACTAGTGGGGCTGGACTGTGGTCAGACCGAAGGCGACGACCGGGAAGGTAAGTCTGCCTGCTACAAGGTAGTGCAGGATTTGTTAGCTAAGTCAAAGCAGCAGAATGGCAGTATCATCTGTGCTGAAATCCTCGGTCTGAAAGGATATGAGAAGGCACAGTCCAGTTATGTGGCTTCAGCCCGTACGGCAGAATACTACAAATCTCGCCCTTGTGCAGCAAAGGTGGAGAGTGCTGCCCGCATCTTTGCTGAATATCTGATGGAAAAATGAAATATCAGACCAATAAGGACTTGGTTGAATCCCAGTTCTACCTGAAAATGCTGGATGATTTCTGCAAGTCGGGACAGGTAAAAATTCCAGATCCGGCAAGTACTGTCATGCCTTGGGATTTGAAGGAAGATCCGCTCAAGGATTATCTGATTCACCTCTTTACCTTGAAAGTTACTATTGCAGATACAGGTGAAGAGGTGCAGAAATTCCAGCGCCAGGTGGTTAACAGCAGAATCAAGAGCAAGATTTTCTATGAGACTGTAGGAAAATTCATCGTGGAATGTGTTCACCACATGAGATTCCAGCGACAGAGAGCCTGGACGGAAAGTCATCGGGCTGATGATGTGCTCGACTGGACTCCCTTCCGTAGGATGAACGAAGAGGTTTGGAGACCCTTGCTTGACCAGATTGATGAGGAGCATCGAAATGATGGATTCGACAAAACTTTCTTCCTCCGGCTTTTCGGGGAGGAGTCTATTCAAGCTAATCATAATGGAGAAATTCATGATGGAGATACTGATAGGTTGCATTCCTCTATCGGCGCTTCCAAAGCTGAGAACTGGGAACGGCTGGTAAGGGATTGGAAGGCTTGTATAGAGCAGCAGGTGATTTCTAAATTGAAGGACTTCATAGCGCTCAGACAGACTCATTTCGAGTCTGGATTGGTCCGCATGATGGATCAGATAACCCGCAATATGAAGTTGAAGGGTATTTCTGAACAGCGGGCGGTTCAGGCATGGGAAATGATGAAGAACGCCTGGACAGAGACGGAATTTGAGCGTCGACTGAACGAGATGAAAATACAGGATCAATATCCTGAAATCAAGGAGATTGTAGCGAAGATGGGACGTGTGGCGGATGCCAATGGTAAGGACCGGCTGACCATCGCTTCGGGTGTCGATATGAAGATGGAACATTCCTCAGGAAGTGATATTGAGGGCATTACCGTGGGCGATGATCTCAACTCGCTTCTTCCGCTCGAACTTGCACAATACAGTGATGAGGACATGGAGGGACTCTTTATATATAAGTATCGCACGCGTAGGTTGCAGACTTTCCGCTACAAGAGTGAGATGGCTAAGCCTTCCCGCAAACTCGGTTTTACACATGCCTCACGCAAGGGTCCTATGATTGTCTGCCTCGATACTTCTGCGAGTATGTATGGCACTCCTGAAAGAATTTCTTCCACGCTCATTTCCCTGATAGAAGAAACGGCAGAAGAATTGGAACGAGACTGTTTTCTGATAGATTTCTCGGTGAGTACACGTGCCATCGATCTCATGGCTAAGAGAAAGGTGGAACGGCTGAAGAAGATTGGAATCAATATTGTGGAAGGAACGGAAGATACTGCATCAGCCAGTCATCTCCCTTTTATCGGAGGAGGAACATCTGCGAAAAAAATGATGAGCCAGATGTTCGAGTTGCTCGATCATGATGGATTGCATTATGTGAATGCAGACGTACTTTGGATAACCGACTTCCTGATTCCGAATCCCTCGCAGGCTATGCTGTCGAGATTCAAGGAATACAAGGAGACGGGCACCCGTTTTTATGGCATCCGTATTGTCAGAAGCGACGATAAGGAGCCGAATGAATGGAAGGCTTACTTCAACCAGATTTATACCGTCAGATATCGTCCTTTGAGGCGATACTGACGGTTGAAGTCTGTGGGCTTATTTCTTCTTGGTCAGCACATAGTGCTTGGCCATTGCGCCCTCCGGTTCTGTGCCGAGAGAATCGGTCATGATGAGGCTCTGGGCATCCTTTACCTTGTAGTATGACTTCTCGCCACTTGAAGGGCGGGTGATTTCTACTACGCCATTAGCCAGCATCTTGAAGATTCCGCTTGCTTCGTCGTGACCATCCTTGCGCTCTATATAGTCGGCTGAGTACTGGTAAGTACTGTCGGCATTGAGTGTGAGCACGGTCTTGATACCTGGGCAATCGGCTGCAGGGAGTGTTCCTTCGTAAGTACCTGCGATAGAATCGAGGACGAAGGCATTGGATTCGAGAGAATCCTTCTCTGTATAGCTGAGACTATCTTGGTCAGCTTCCTGGTTGTTGGTCTTCTTGCTATTGCAGGAACCAACTGACAGAGCTGCTATGACAGCTGCTGTCAAAACTAATTTCTTCTTCATAATGAATTCCTTTACTATTCTTACGGCAAATATACGCTTTTTCTTCACTATCTGCAAACTTTTGGCAAAGAATTTATGTAATATTTAACATTCGCCGTTTTATCAGTAAAAGTTGTTAAAGATGTAATGTGGGGCTTAATCGTTGCCCCAAATTTGGTGGAGTCGCAAAATATCGTTAACTTTGCAATCGTAAAGAGAAATCTCGGGAAAGTTATCTTTACAATAATAGATTTTAAACAGTTTATAAAAGAAATATGAAATATATTATCTTTGATTTTGACGGTACGATCGGAGATTCTCAAAGTCTGATCGTCAAGACTTTGCAGGACACGATGAGGGTCAGGCATCTCGAAGTGAAATCGGATGAGGAATGTGCCAAGACTATCGGTTTACGACTGGATGAGGCTTTCGTCTCGCTCTTTGATATGAGTGATGAGGAAGGGATGGAGTGTGCTGCTACTTATCGCGAGATATTCCTGAAAAACAAGCAAACGATGATCGTAAAGCCGTTTCCTCATGTGATAGAAACGCTCAGGGAGTTGCATCATCGCGGATTTGTATTGGGAATGGCAAGCAGCAGAAACCATTGCTCGCTGGATGGATATGTGAAACAGATGCAGTTGGAGGATATTTTCTCTTCCATTGTGGCGGGCGATGATGTGGAGCATGTGAAGCCTGCCCCCGATATGGTATTCAAGGCACTGGGAGAGATGAGAGGAATGAAAAATCCTGTAACTTCGCCTGATGACGTGAAGGATATGCTTGAAGAAACCCTGGTGGTTGGTGACATGAATTTCGATGTGGATATGGCGCATCATGCCGGTTGCAGGGCCTGTGCCGTAACTTATGGAAACGGAACCCGTGAGCAGCTTGCCACTGCAGAATGGATCATTGATGATTTCGCCGAACTTCAGGAAATCCTAAAAGGATAAATGTTTCTGAAAACATAAAATGCTCAAGGAGTAAAAAGATAAAATCAAGAAGTAAAAGAATAAAACAGGAAATGAATGAAAGATTATTTTATCGCTTGTAGAATAAAAAAGCAGGTAAAATAATCTTTTATTCATTTTTTTATCGTACCTTTGCAAGCGCAATTGGTTTGCTGCCACTTCCTGCCGCCGCAGGCATGGAGGGTGCGTAGTGATTAAAAGGGAATCGGGTGAGAAGCCCGGACAGTCCCGCTGCTGTAAGCGTCTTATTGCGGCAAGCACCATGGTCACTGACATTTTTTCGGGAAGACCGCTTGCCATGAGTTTGAGGATGCAAGTCAGAAGACCTGCCGTTGCCATGGTTTTCTGCTATGATTCTATCCTCCCCCGTGGGATGGGTGTGTGATGGAGATATTGATAATAATATAAAAAATAGAATGAATGAAGACATTGAGGAAGTTTTGTCTCGGTGGCTTGCTACTGTTGTATGTGCAAGTTAGTATGGGGCAAGATTCCATTCGTACCGAATGCTTGCAGGAAGTAAAAGTAAATGCTCGGCAGCACCGGATACTTACGAGCACATCGCCTCTCCAGCTTTTGGACAAAGGGGATATGTTGAGGCTTGGCGTTACGGATATGGCCGACGCCTTGCACCGAATGCCAGGCATCAATCTGCGCGACTATGGTGGGGCTGGAGGAATGAAGACGGTAGCTGTGCGTGGATTCGGAGCGGGACATACGGGAGTGAGTTACGATGGTGTGCTGCTCAGCGAATGTCAGGGCGGCGAAATTGATGTGTCCCGTTATTCGCTCGACCAGGTGCAGACTTTGCGACTCACCATTGGCGACAATGATGACATCTTCATCTCGGCCCGGCAAGCCTCGGTGGCAGCTTTGCTTGCCATCGAGACCATGAGCGAGATTCCCATCGACAAGCAGCCTCACCTCTCTACTCAGTTGCAGGTGGGGTCCTTCGGATATGTCTCGCCTTATCTGCGCTATGTGCAGAGGTTGTCAGATAGGTTCACCCTCCAGGCGATGGGTGAGTACACCTATGCCGAAAACGACTATCCTTTCATCTTGCACAATGGTAAATATACTACCCATGAGCGAAGAACCAACAGCCGGATGAACTCGGGGCATGGCGAACTGAATATGCACTGGATGATGGGCAGACGAGCCGATGGCATGAGCCGGAGCCAATTGTGGGCAAAGCTCTACTATTATGACAACGACCGACAGTTGCCTGGCATCGTGAGGTATTACACCAATGTAACTGCCGAACAGTTGCACGACCGCAACGCCTTTGCTCAGGCGAGATGGCAAGCCAGAAGTCTTGATGACCATTGGATGCTGAAGGTGCAAGCCAAGATGAATTGGGCGAGTTCTGCCTATCAGGACACGCTCGTGGCAAATCGGCGCAATGATGCTACCTACTGGCAGAGGGAATATTATACTTCGGCAGCACTGATGTGGATGCCGGATGATGGCTGGGCGCTGGATTACTCTGCCGACTGGATGATGAACTCGCTCAACAGCACCCTCGCCACCGACCTGCGACCTCATCGACATGGCATCCTGCAGTCGCTCTCCGTCCGATATGCGAAGGGAAGATGGGTAGCTCTTGCCAGGATGCTGGCTTCGGTTTACCTCAACAGCGTGGGGCGCAAGATAGAGAGTCAGCAAGGCAGCGCCAATCCTACCAAAGCAGGACAGGCTGCCAAGGATGCACGCCGGCTTTCGCCATCGCTTTCGCTTTCTTATCGGCTCCTGGGGAATGGTACTGCCAGCGATGAGCTTTATCTCAGGGCTTCGTACAAGGACATCTTCCGGGTTCCTACTTTCAACGAGAACTATTTCTTCCATTATGGAAGTTCTGATCTGAAGCCTGAGAAAACCCGCCAGTTGAATATCGGGCTTACGTGGAAAAAAACTTCTTCGGGAGATGGGGGAAACGGCGAATCTCTACGTTATAAGGGATGGAATGTTCAAGCAACGCTGGACGGCTATTGCAATCGGGTGACCGACAAGATTGTGGGCGTTCCTTACAATATGTTCGTTTGGCGTACTGTGAACATGGCACGGGTTGATGTAGTTGGCGCGGATGCCTCTTTGCGTGGTATCTGGCAGATGGCTCCGGGGCAGCAACTCTCGCTGCAAGGGTCGTATAGCTACCAGCATGTGGTGAACCATACCGACCGCTCGTCCAAATATTATGGCAATCAGGTAGCCTACATCCCTCTGCACTCGGGCAGTATTGCCTTGGGGTGGGAGAATCCCTGGGTGAATGTCTCGCTCCATGGGCAGGGAATGAGCAAGCGATGGGCCAACAACGAACACTATGACGGCACCGAAGTGGATGGTTACTGGGACATGGGGTTGACGCTCTATCGTCAGCTGGACGGACTGAGTCTCTGGGGAAAATCCCTGAGAGGCGTGAAGGTCAGGATGGATGTGAAGAACCTGCTGTCGGAGCAGTATGAACTCGTAGGGCATTATCCGATGCCTCGCCGCAGCTGGATGTTAAGCATCGGATATAACTTTTAGATAGTAACAAATTAGATTCAAATATAAACAGAAAAAAGACAATGAAAAAGTATTTATTAGGTTTGGCGGTGCTCTTGATGGGCACTGCAGTGATGACATCATGTAGCGACGACAACGATGGCCCTGAGACTTATCTCCAGGTGTATAGTACGGGCGCTTATGTCGTGAATTCAGGTAACATGTATAAACAAATTGAGAGCTCTCTCACTGCTATCGACTATGCTTCAAGCACAGCCACACAGAACGTATTCAAGGCTGCTAATGGTCGTTCGCTCGGTAATACTGCTAATGACGGCATCGTATATGGCAACAAGATTTATCTTGCCGTAGATCAGAGCAACACCATCGAGGTAATCGACAAGAAAACCAAGCAGAGTATCAAGCAAATCAAGACCACAGAGTTGCTGGGCAATGCCGAGGGTGCTGAGCCTCGCCATATCATCGCTGGTGGTGGAAATGTATATTTCACCACATACGGTGGTTATGTAGCAGCCGTGGACACCACAAGCTTTGCTCTTCAAAAGAAGTGGCAGGTGGGCAACTATCCTGAGGGCTTGGTCATCGGTAATGGCAATCTCTACGTTGCTAACAGCAACTATGGTGCTGGTGGTGGCAACATCTCTTGCATCAATCTTTACAACGACAATGTAGAGACAAAGAATATCGAGGGTGTGAACAATCCTACCAGCATCTATTATGCTTCGGGGCGTGTCTATGTCATCGACAACCCTGTGTATGGACCTGCTCCTGACTATGCGACCACTGGCGAGAATGCCCTCCGTGTGGTACTCTTCGACAAGGGCAAGTCACAGAAGGTGGCAGATGGCAACTATGCTGTATGTGTAACCCCTGGTGCTACAACACGTATGCAGGCGGCTCAGCCTTATTTCTATGTGCTCAATGCACCTTTTGGCGGCACTCCTAGTGTGAGTGTGTTTACAGCAGGAAGTACACAACCACAGGCGATGACGCTCTCAGAGATGCCTGTGAGCCCATGCGGTATCTTCGCCGACCCACTGAACGGTCATATCTTCGTGCTCTCTTATAAAATGGGCGATAAAGGTACTCCCGACTATAATGGTAACGGCTATGTAGTGGAGTATGACAGCGCAGGTCAGAAGCAGCATGAGTATGAGACTGGTGTAGGTTCTTGCGCTATGTTCTTTGACTCTGCCTACAAGACAGCATACGCAGAATAAGATGTCGCGAGACAGATGATTATATAACTCATCCAATCCATGGGGAAGTGTCGTTTCGGCGCTTCCCTTTTTTATATGTGTCGGGCATGCTGTATTATATATATGTTTGGGGCGTAGTTTTTGAGCAGCAAGGCATACGTCTTAACTCCTTTAACTTCCCCATATGCGAAAGTTCAGGTTATGATTAATAAAAACAGAGAAAGTTTAGGTGCTTGTTATCCTAAAAATATGTAGAAATAAATAGTTTTGGGAATGTATTCCTAAAACTTCTTAAAAGCATACTCTTTTTGTAAGTGTATTCCTAAAAAATATGTATATTTGCAGAGTGATACATAAAACCGTTAAAAATGAAGAGAATAGAGCGACAAGCATATCTGCAAAAACTAATATCCTTCAAGGATAAAAAGCTGATCAAGGTAATAACAGGCATTCGCCGTTGTGGAAAGTCAACCATCATGGAGATTTTTCGTGATTGGCTAAAGGCTCATGGTGTTATGCCAGAACAAATCATCTATCTCAATCTTGAGGATTATGACTATTATGAGTTGCGAGATCCTCAAAAACTATATGCTTATATCAAACCCCTGATACTTCAAGATAAGATGACTTATATATTTTTTGACGAGATACAGCATGTTAGGGATTTTCCAGACATTATTAATAGTCTCAATTTGAAATCAATGGTTGACCTCTATGTGACAGGTTCAAATGCCTATATGCTTTCGAGCGAGATTGCAACACTCTTGTCTGGTAGATATGTGGAGATAGCGATGCTTCCTTTATCTTTCAAGGAATATGTGGAAGGTATCGGAGGTACGGATGACCTTTCGCAAGCATATATGGAATATGTGAGCAAGAGTAGTTTTCCATATACATTGGAATTGGATACTGTTAGTGAGATAAGCGACTACTTGAATGCTGTTTACAATACGATTGTGGTTAAGGATATCATGAGTCGTAACAAATTTTCGGATGTTATGATGCTGGAGAGCGTGATCCGTTTTACGGCAGATAATATTGGTAATATCCTTTCTACAAAACGTATTGCTGATTTGATGACAGCAGATGGGCGAAAGATAGACCAGAAGACAGTGGAAAAATACCTATCGACCTTTTGCGAGTCTTTCTTCCTGTATGAGTGTAAACGATATAATATCAAGGGCAAGCAACTGCTCAAGACTTTGGGAAAATATTATCTTATTGATATCGGGTTGCGACGTATGCTGCTTGGCTCTCGTTCCTTTGATGCTGGACGTATTTTGGAGAATATCGTCTATCTCGAACTCTTGCGGCGACAAAAGAAAGTATATATAGGCAAGACGGACAACTTAGAGGTGGATTTTGTGGCTATTGATGAGAATGACATCACCTATTATCAAGTGGCTGCAACGGTGAGAGATGAGAATACCTTAAAGCGTGAGTTGGCTTCGTTGCAACAAATCAAGGATCAATATCCTAAGTTTATTCTGACGCTCGATGAGGATCCAACTGCTGATTATGACGGAATAAAGCGAATCAATGCGTTAAAGTGGTTGATGGGAGAAATTTAGCCTGCTTTATTCATCCGATTTACCAGCGATAGTTCTTATGAAAAAAGCTGCATAGAAACCAAAAAGAGGGTGCGTCTTGTACTTATGACACACCCTCTCTTTTGTTTTTTATTGTTTCCGAAACGATTATTCTTATCGTTTCCAAGTCCTTCTTTCCCTTTTCGAATCCTTATTCTTCCATCAACTTGCGATAGCGACCCTTCTTGATCTCTGTATCTCCAAGGCGGCGTGCTTTGTTGATTTCATACTCAGAATAGCTGCCCTCGAAGAAGAATACCTCACCATTGCCCTCGAAGGCAAGAATGTGGGTACAGATACGATCAAGGAACCAGCGGTCGTGGCTGATAACCACCGCACAACCGGCAAATGCCTCCAAACCTTCCTCCAAAGCACGCAGCGTGTTCACGTCGATATCGTTGGTAGGCTCATCGAGGAGCAAAACGTTGCCCTCCTGCTTCAATGCCAACGCCAACTGCAGACGGTTGCGCTCACCACCCGAGAGAACACTGCAGAGCTTGCTCTGGTCGGTGCCCGAGAAGTTGAAGCGGCTGATGTAAGCACGTGCATTCACATCTCTTCCACCCAGACGCAAGGTTTCGTTGCCCTGGGAAATCACCTCGTAAACAGTCTTCTGAGGGTCGATGTCCTTGTGCTGCTGGTCAACATAAGCCAGCTTCACGGTCTCACCCACCTCGAATGTACCGCCGTCAGCCTGCTCCAATCCCATGATGAGGCGGAAGAGGGTAGTCTTACCGGCTCCGTTAGGACCGATGACACCCACGATGCCGTTAGGAGGAAGCATGAAGTTGAGGTCGTTGAAGAGAACCTTCTCGCCGAATGCCTTCTTTACATGCTGAGCCTCGATAACCTTGTTACCTAAGCGAGGACCGTTAGGGATGAAGATTTCCAGCTTCTCCTCGCGCTCCTTCTGCTCCTGGTTGAGCATCTGTTCGTAAGAGTTCAGACGAGCCTTACCCTTAGCCTGACGGGCCTTAGGCGCCATGCGAACCCATTCCAACTCACGCTCCAATGTCTTGCGGCGCTTAGAGGCGGTCTTCTCCTCCTGAATCATTCGCTTGGTCTTCTGGTCGAGCCATGAAGAGTAGTTGCCCTTCCATGGAATACCCTCGCCACGGTCCAACTCCAGAATCCACTCGCTCACGTCGTCGAGGAAGTAGCGGTCGTGGGTTACGGCGATGACGGTTCCCTCATACTGCTGCAGGTGCTGCTCCAGCCAGTCGATGCTCTCAGCATCCAGGTGGTTGGTAGGCTCATCGAGTAGGAGTACATCCGGTTTCTGCAAGAGCAGGCGGCAGAGAGCCACACGGCGGCGTTCACCACCAGAGAGGTTGGTTACCGGCCAATCGCCAGGAGGACAGTGGAGAGCATCCATCGCACGCTCCAGTTTGGAGTCGATGTTCCAGGCATCGGTAGCATCAATGATGTCCTGCACCTCAGCCTGTCGCTGCATCAGCTTGTCCATCTTATCTGGGTCTCCATAGTATTCCTCGAGACCAAACTTATTGTTGATGTCCTCGTACTCAGCGAGTGCATCATAAATCTTCTGTACACCCTCCATCACGTTCTCCTTCACGTTCTTGTTTTCGTCGAGCGGAGGGTCCTGTGGCAAGTAGCCCACAGAGTAACCTGGTCTCCATACCACCTCGCCTTGTGTAGGCTGTTCCAATCCAGCGATGATTTTCATCAAGGTAGATTTACCTGCACCGTTCAGACCGATGATGCCTATTTTTGCTCCGTAGAAGAACGATAGGTAGATGTTCTTCAGAATCTGTTTCTGGTTTTGTGGGATAATCTTAGATACGCCCACCATTGAGAAGATGATCTTCTTGTCGTCAACTGTTGCCATATAATAATTAAAAAATGTGTTATGCCAATCGGATGCTCATCGGGCTCACGGTGATGAGTCGCTTCTTGTAGAGATCTCCGATGGCACGCTTAAATACTTTCTTGCTTACGTGGAATCGCTCGTAGATGTCGTCTGCCTCGCTCTTGTCGCCCAGATTGCATTCCCCGTCATTGTCGAGCAGGTACTGGTAGAGGGTTTCAGCGAAATCGGCAGTCTGTTCCATGCCGGTCTTCTGCAGGGTGACGTCTATCTTGCCGTCTGGGCGTACTCGTCCGATGTAGCCCTTTAGTTTGTCGCCTGTATGGATATACTGGAATATCTGGCTCTTGTAGAGCAGACCGGAGTACTGGTTATCGATGATGACCTTGAATCCGAGGTCGGTTTTCTGCCAGATGAGCAGATCCACTTCCTCTCCGTGCTTGTAGTGAGGATGGTCTTCCTTCAGGTATCTTTCCACCTTGGCTGAGGCTACGATGCGGTAACTCTCCTCATCGATATGGATATGAACGATGTAGGAATTGCCCAATACCATGCGCTTCTTCTGTTCACGGAATGGACAGAAGATATCTTTCATCAGTCCCCAACCGAGGAAAGCACCATATTCGTTGACCCATTTTACTTCGAGATAGGCGAAGTCGCCCACTTTGGCAAGAGGGGTTTCGGTGGTGGCGATGATACGCTCTTCCTGGTCGAGATAGATGAAAACGTCAATCTCGTCGCCAATGGAAAGTCCCTCCGGTACGTAGCGGGTAGGAAGGAGGATTTCTCCCTCATCGCCTCCGTCGAGGTACATGCCGAAATCTACTTTCTTTACAACTCTGAGGCGGTTGTAATCGCCGAGCTTTATCTTGTTTGCCATGTTTTCTTGTTTACTTCTTTTCTTGGATTCTTATTCCTTCTTGTGAATTCTGATCATCTTTCTACGAATGCGAATTCTATGATCTTAGATTACATCCTCCTGTTCACTCTTTTTCTGAACAATATCTTCCTGGACTTTTTCTTCCTGAATGTCCTTTGCAGGAGTCTCGTCTTCAGCAGAATTCGCCTCTACGGTTTTCTCGATCATTCCGTCTTTCAGGTGAATGGTGCGGTCGGTGATGGCAGCAAGCCCCTCATCGTGGGTTACGATAACGAAGGTCTGTCCGAACTTGTCACGCAGATCGAAGAACAGTTGGTGCAGTTCTGCCTTGTTCTTGGTATCGAGGCTTCCTGATGGTTCATCGGCCAGGATGACGGCAGGATTGTTGATCAATGCCCTGGCCACAGCCACACGCTGTTTCTCGCCACCGGAGAGTTCGGCAGGCTTGTGGTTGGCTCTATCGCTCAGACCCATGAATGCCAGCAGTTCCTCAGCGCGTTCCTTCGCCTGTTTGCGACTCTTGCCGGCAATGAAGGCAGGAATCATGATGTTCTCCAATGCGGTGAACTCAGGCAGGAGCTGGTGAAACTGGAACACGAAGCCCAGATGCTGGTTGCGGAAATCGCTCAGTTTCTTGGTGGAGAGCCTGCTCACATCGATGCCGTCGATGATGATATTTCCTGCGTCAGGCTTATCGAGGGTTCCGATGATCTGGAGCAGCGTGGTTTTGCCGGCTCCACTGGGACCGACAATGCTTACCACCTCGCCCTTGTCGATGTGCAGGTCGATGCCCTTAAGTACCTGCAGCGAGCCGAAGCTTTTGGTTATGCCTTTGATATCTATCATTTTTCTTTTCTTTTCGTTTGTATCAGTAGGCAAAGTTAAGCAAAATAATTGGAAATGCCTAATAGTTGAAGACAAAATAACTAAGTTTTTCTTAAAAATGTTTGGAATGTAGGGTTTCGGGAGAAATGTTTACATTATTTAGTGCGGAAAATGTGCTCATTTCGGATAAAAGTAGTAACTTTGCATTTAAATAGTTTTTGATTTTGATATTTTTCAAATATGATTTGATATTTTACCAGATATGATAGATAGACCGACGATAGAAAGAATTATGGATTCCACCAAGATAGAAGAGGTGGTAGGAGAATTCGTGACCCTTAAGAAACGAGGGGTCAACTACATCGGCTTGTGCCCTTTCCACAACGACTCCCATCCGTCTTTCTCCGTATCACCGACCCGTGGCATCTGTCATTGTTTCACCTGTGGCAAGGGTGGTAATGCCATCAACTTCCTCATGGAACTGGAACAGATGACCTATCCCGATGCCTTGCGATGGCTTGCCAAGAAATATCATATCGAAATCAAGGAACGCGAACTGACCAACGAGGAAAAGCAGCGGGAGAGCGAAAGGGAATCTATGTTCATCGTCAACGAGTGGGCTGCCAAGTATTTCCAGGATATCCTTCAGAATGATGTGGACGGTCGTGCCATCGGTATGCAGTATTTCAGAAGCCGCGGTTTCAGAGATGACATCATCCGAAAATTCCAGCTCGGCTTTTCGCTCAACAGTCGTACTGCTCTCGGCGAGGCGGCTGTGAAACAGGGTTATAATCCGAAGTATCTGGTCAAGACGGGTGTGCTCATCGCCTCTGATAATGAACCGGGAAAGTATTTCGACCGATTCTCAGGCCGTGCCATCTTCCCATGGTTTAGTGTGAGTGGCAAGGTGGTGGCTTTCGGTGGACGTGTGCTCGATAGCCGTACCAAGGGTGTGAGCCAGAAATATGTCAACTCGCCCGACAGTGAGATTTATCACAAGGAACGAGAACTCTACGGCCTTTTCCAGGCGAAGAAGGCGATTGCCAAGGAAGACTGCGTGTTTATGGTGGAGGGCTATACTGACGTGATTTCCATGCACCAGTGTGGCATTGAAAACGTGGTGGCCAATTCGGGTACGGCACTCAGCATCTATCAGATCCGACTCTTGCATCGCTTTACCAATAATATCGTATTGCTCTATGATGGTGACAAGGCGGGTGTGCATGCAGCCCTGAGAGGAACCGACATGCTGCTGGAGGAGGAGATGAACGTCAAGGTGCTTTTCCTGCCTGACGGTAACGACCCTGACAGTTTTGCACGCAATCATACTGCCGAGCAGTTCAGACAATATATTGCAGACCATCAGACAGACTTTATCCAGTTTAAGACCGACGTGATGCTCAAAGGCGTTACCGATCCTGTGAAGCGAAGTGAGGCCATCAATTCCATCGTGGAGAGCATCTCGAAGATCAAAAATCAGATTACCCGAGCGGCTTATATCACCGACTGTTCTCATCGTCTGGGAGTCAACGAGGCGGTTATCATCAATGCCCTCAATTCCTTTATCCGCAACGGAATGAGCGAGCAGGTGAAGGAGGAACGCCGGGCAGCAGGACTCAGAGATGCTGGCTATCCGGTGAAGCAGCAGGCATTGCGACAGGCGGCTGTCACTCCGCTCGACAAACTGATGGAGGTGGAAGACCTGCTTATCAAACTGGTAATCCATCATGGCGATGAAATCATCAAGGTGCAGGATGCTGACGGCAATGATGTGGAACTGCCTGCAGCTCAGTATATCTATCTGGACATGGAGGGCGATGACTTCAAGTTCCACCATTCCATCTACAATCAGATCATGGCTGAGGCTATGGAGCATATTGAGGAGGAAGGATTCAGATGTGAAACCTATTTCGCTTCTCATCCCAATCCGGAAATCAGTAGGATAGCCGGTATTCCGACGGGTGAGCAGGAGATAACGACGGCAAGTCTGCAGATGAAGATGAACGAGGAGAAACTGCGCCAGCAGATATTCAAGGACATGCTTTCCTTCCGTACCCACTATATTGCGCAGCGTATTATCGAGGTGCAGCAGGAGTTCAAGCAGAATCCTGGCAACAGGGAACTTCTGGAGGAATTCGTGAAACTGAAGAAGATGAACATGCTCGTGGCGTCACAGTCGAATAATGTCTTCAACTAAAATATAATAAAGGAGGTAAGAAAATGCTGTATATCCATTGGTTTCTGCTGGTAGTATATCTGGCGATAACGATAAGTGGAATCGTGGCTGTTCTCATGGACAACAAGCAACCGGAGAAAGCCATGGCATGGATTCTTGTGCTCTGTTTCATGCCGGTAGTCGGCATCATTTTCTATCTTTTCTTCGGCAAGAATACCCGTAAGGAAAAGGTAATCAGCAAGCGCAGTATGGACTTGCTCACCAAGCGCAGCATGCTCGAATTTGCCGAGCAGGAAGACCTGCATATCCCTCGCCGCAACAGACCGCTGATGAAACTGTTTACCAACCAGAACTGGGCGCTCCCTTTCAAGGATAATGAGGTGGATATTCTCATGGACGGCTATGAGTTTGCATTCTCTCTCCTGAATGCCATCGGACAGGCGAAGGACCATATTCATCTGGATACTTATATCATCGAAGACGATGCTTTAGGAAATCTGGTGGCTGATGCGCTGATAGACAAGGTGCGTGAGGGCGTGGAGGTACGACTGATATACGACGATGTGGGGTGCTGGAAGGTGAAAAACCGCTTCTTCGAAAGGATGATCAAGGCAGGAGTGCGTGTACAGGCTTTCATGCCAGTTAGGTTTCCAGCCTTTACGGGTAAGGTGAACTATCGCAACCATCGCAAACTCTGTGTCATCGATGGAAAGGTGGGATTTATTGGGGGCATGAATATTGCCATGAGATATGTGAAGGGAACGGCAAAGCAGCCTTGGAGAGATACGCATCTCCGTATCCGTGGCGGTGCTGTCTATGCCATCCAGCGAGCATTCCTTGTGGACTGGTATTTCGTGTGCCGGGAACTCATCAACGACCGCCGCTATTATCCGTCTATAGATAAGAGTATTTCCAATAATTGTCTTACGCAGATTGTGACAAGCAGCCCTGTTTCACCTTGGCCTGACATCATGCAGGGCTATGTACGCATCATCCTGCAGGCTCACAGATATGTGTATATGGAGAGTCCTTATTTCTTGCCTACGGAGCCCGTGCTCTTTGCCATGCGAACCGCAGCTTTGGCGGGAGTAGATGTCAGACTCATGGTGCCTCGCCGGGGCGATGCTAAACTGGTGGAATGGGCTTCGCGTTCTTATCTGATGGAGGTGATAGAGGCAGGTGTGAAAGTCTATCTTTATGAGGATGGATTCAACCATAGCAAACTCCTGGTAAGCGATGATAATCTGAGTTCCTGCGGCAGTACCAATATCGATTTCCGCAGTTTTGAGAATAATTTCGAGGCTAATGCTTTCTTCTTTGGTGAGGGGATGGCTTTGCGTATCAAGCGGATATTCCTGGCAGATCAGGAACGCTCCATGCTGGTCGATGATGTGGCTTATTTCATCAAGCGCCCGTTCTTCCAGCGATTGTTTGAATCGCTTGTGAGACTGCTCTCTCCATTGTTGTAGAGCGATTTCTTGATGATGTGTCGTAGAGTAATTTTTGCTGAAGATTTCGTATAACGATTTTTTGATTTAGAAACTTAAAACTATAGAATATGGATGCAACTTATATGGAATTGACTATTCGTCTTATGCTGGCGCTCTTGTTGGGTGGAGCTATAGGTATCGAACGTGAATATCGTGCCAAGGAAGCTGGTTTCCGTACTCATTTCCTTGTAGCTTTGGGTAGTGCTCTTTTCTGTCTCGTGTCCCAGTTTGGCTTTGGAGTAGATCTAAAGGATTCCTCTCGAGTGGCAGCGCAGGTAGTTTCGGGCATCGGATTTTTAGGTGCCGGTACGATTATCTTTCAGAAGAATGTGGTGCGCGGCTTGACTACGGCTGCTGGTCTTTGGGTCACGGCAGCCATCGGCTTAGCTTGCGGTACGGGCATGTATTTGGCAGCGGTGCTTACCACGGCTATGGTACTGTTGGGCCTGGAGGTCTTGAACTATTGGATTCCTCAGTTGGGATTATCCACCATTGAGTTGTCCTTTTCAGCTCCATCCCGTGAGAGTGTGAAGGAATTTATCACGCGCATCAAGCAGGATGGGATGGAAGTACATTCTTATGAGTTGAAGGAACGTCGCTTGTCGAAGGAAGAATTTCTGGAAGCAAGCTTAGAAATCAGAGCGAAACGCGACTTTCATACATTGGAGATACTGGATTATATGAATGATTTTTCGGATGTCACGATTTCTACGATTAAGTAGGAGATGGTGTGTCAATAAGTCCACTCTGTATGCTCGAATTAGAAAAATCTTGCCAGATAATCGTAGTGTTCGCCTTCAGCAATCAGTTCGCCATGTAATCCACAACTCTCTGCGATGGATTTGAGCAGCGGGAAATCAACATAGAGCCAGTCGAAAGTGTCTCCCTTTACGTCTTTGTAAACCATCTGATAATCCACTTCGCCATAGTAGGCTGCATTGAGATTGATGTCGAAACTTCCGTCCTCGTTCTCGTAGATGTATTTGATGTCAGAAGAATCGATAAGAATCTGTCCGCCTTTATTGAGCAAAGCCTTGAGACGGTTGAAGAGGGCAGGGAGGTTTTCTATTTTTCCGGCAATGCCAGTGCCGTTCATCAGGAGAAGAATGGTATCAAAGCCACTCTCGCTCTGTGATCCGCCTTCATTCTGCAATCCGTCTTCATTCTGCAATCCGTCTTCATTCTGCAATCTATCTTCGCTTCCCATTCCGCTTTTGCTTCCCAAATGTGGGTCAAACAGGTTGATGCATTCTACATCCTTCACCCCTCTCTGGAGCATGGCTTGGCAACTCAGTGGAGAAATATCGATGGCTTTTACGGCAATCGATTGGGCTTGCAGGGCGAGTGCATGACATCCTGCACCAGCTCCAACATCCAGCACCTTTCCTTTGGTGAGGCTCAATGCTTTCTGCTCCAGCATCGGCATTTCTTCCAAGTTGCGGAAGAGATGTTTTACCGGCATTTCGTCTTCTTCAAACATAGAAGATAATATGCTCAATTTTCCAGCCTTCCCTTTAGTTTGGTAGTCAAGGATGGCGGCACCCATCGGATCTTTGTCTTTTGATAGTATATCTGTGTTCATACCTACAAAAATACGATTATTTCGCTAAACCGGCATATCAATATGCATAATTTAACATAAAAAACCTCAAATCCGCAACCTATTGGGTTTCGTGGAATTTCAAATTCATGGGTTTTCAATCTCTGCATAATAGCTTTGTAGAAGTTACGTTCATGTCATCGAAGATGCGTTCCTGCACCACGAAGATTGTAGAATTCCACGATGTCTCTTGCACTCGACTTGTAATCGTTGGTCAGTATACATCTGTAGGTATATTCGCCTTCCTAAATGTCAAGGTCTCCCTCTTTTTGCCTTTGTCTCTGTGTGACAAGACGATACGGTTTTCCTTTTCATTTCTCAACAAGGATGGAATTCAACTCAAACTCAATACCGTTGATTTCAACAGTTTTCCATCCAGTCAAGGCAAACATGGAATCATAGAAGGAAGAGCACCTGTTAGCACGAATATAAAAATGCCTGCAATGTGCCTCTACCATATCTACAATTTCTTCCGAGCATGAGCCGCAATCCATGCGGGCACGGGAAATATATACTTCCGATGCCTCCAGTCGCTTGAAGATTCTTTCCAAAGTCTCTCTTTGGTTGAAGCGCACGTTTGTGTTACCGTCTCTATTTTCAATACC